>ERZ772889.38-NODE-38-length-136342-cov-20.470676_pt1 | contig 136342 bp, 139 predicted proteins | sample MGYA00512127_ERZ772889 | MGnify/ENA primary metagenome ERZ772889 (study PRJEB29015, sample SAMEA2737689) | human gut metagenome | biome: human gut; feature: human-associated habitat; material: faeces | place: China | collected 2012 ...
GGCGAGGCCAAGCTCACGCGGGGATACCGCCTGCCCTGCAAATATATCATTCACACCGTCGGCCCGGTGTGGCACGGCGGCGATCACGGCGAACAGGAGCAGCTCGTTTCCTGCTACCGGACGAGCCTTGCGCTGGCAAGGAAGCACCATTGCCAGACGGTGGCATTCCCGCTGATCTCCTCCGGCGTTTACGGGTACCCGAAGGAGCAGGCGCTGCGCACGGCGATGGACGCCATCGGCGCGTTTTTGCTGGAGCACGACATGACGGTCTATCTCGTCATTTTCGACCGCAGTGCCTACCAGATCAGCAGCCGGCTGTTCGCGGACATTGCTGCGTACATCGACGACCACTATGTAGACGCGCATACGGATTTTATCCGCTCGCGCCCGTACTCGGATTCCATCACCGACGAAGACGTAAGGCCCACCTGCAGAGCTCCAAGCGCGGCGTTCCCGTCCGTCCTCCGGCCCCTCCGCAGTCTGAACGACAGGCTGAGGCATCTGGACGCCGGATTTTCCGAAACGCTGCTGGCGCACATCGACCGCAGCGGCAAAAAGGATTCCGAGATATACAAGAAAGCCAATGTCGACCGCAAGCTGTTCTCTAAGATCCGCAACAATCCGGACTACAAGCCCTCCAAGGCAACAGCCATTGCCTTTGCTATAGCGCTGGAGCTGAATCTGGATGAGACGCGTGACCTCGTTGCCCGCGCGGGCTACGCTCTCAGCGCCAGCAGCAAGTTCGACGTCATTATTGAGTATTTCATCAGGCAGAAGAAGTACGACATCTTCGAGATTAACGAGGCGCTGTTCGCCTTTGACCAGAGCTTGCTGGGAGCGTGAGGAATGAAAATTATACTCAGCCGAAAAGGTTTTGACTCTGCGAATGGCGGCATCGTCAGTCCCATTTTTGAAGATGGTACAATGGTTTCGTTTCCCATTCCCAGCGATGATGAGGATACATATGATTCTCTTTACTACAATGGAATTCAGTATTCTCAAATATTGCGAGATCTGCGATATAAGGGCGGAGACCACTGTCATCTGGACCCTGATTTAGATTTAGGGCGACGTAGGGAGCGTATCGACGGATGGTTCCCCGCATTTGGGCAGCGAAATGCCGCGGCTGCTTACTTGAAGAATATCGGTGTTGCACAGGGAGACATCTTCCTGTTTTTCGGGAATTTTCACTTTGTGGAATATCAAAACGGAACATACCGATATTTGCGGGATCGTAATGACTTTTACCGGGGAAAAGACCTCCAGGTGATTTGGGGCTACCTACAGGTGGGTGAGATCATCTCTGTGCCTGAAGAACAGAGAAAAGTTTGGTGGCATCCGCATTCGTCTAATGGCAGGGCGGACAACTCAACAAATGTGATTTTCAAAGCAGCAGAAAGACTTTCTTTGGATAAAAGCAAGCCTGGCGCAGGAGTACTGCGCTTTGATAAAAAGCGGGTATTGACTCTGAAAGGTGCCACAAAGGCAACTTGGGCGAGGAATGAAGTATATGATGAGACGCACATATACGGGAAGAGATCAAATTGCGCTAAAAATCCTGATAGTGGATTGTACTACGCAGGTATTTGGCAAGAGCTTGGTTTGAAAGAATCTGATGCCTGTACGGAATGGGCAAGAAATATACTTTTGTAATAGAAGGAGCGTGGGACCATGATCTTTATCTGCTACCCCAAATGCACCACCTGCCAGAAGGCGCGAGCATGGCTGGACGAGCACCACATCACCTATAATTTTCGCGATATCAAGCTGGAAAATCCCACTTACGACGAGCTGGCCGCATGGCACGAGCATAGCGGCCTGCCGCTGAAAAAGTTTTTCAACACCAGCGGTCTGCTATACAAATCTATGGGGCTAAAGGACAAGTTGCCCCAAATGAGCGAGGACGAGATGCTGAAGCTCCTTGCAGCAGACGGGATGCTGGTCAGGCGCCCACTGCTGGTGGGCAATGACTTCGTGCTGGTCGGCTTCAAGGAAGCCGAGTGGGAGAGCCGCCTGAAAACCCAATAAATGTCGCCTCGCAGGCGACCAAACCCTCCTTCGGATGCGCTACAATGTGAGTACAGACAAACGAAGGAGGGCTTTTTTATGACGGAATTGGTTTTTATTTTGGATCGCAGCGGTTCTATGTCGGGACTGGAGGCGGACACCATCGGCGGCTTCAACTCCATGATCGAAAAGCAGAAGCGGGAAGCGGGGGAGGCGGTGGTTTCCACGGTGCTTTTCGCCAACGACAGCACGGTCATCCACGACCGCCTGCCGCTGAGCGAGGTGCCGTCCCTGACGGAAAAGGAGTACTTCACCTGCGGCTGCACGGCGCTGCTGGACGCCGTGGGCGGCGCTATCCACCACATCGGCAGCATTCACAAGTACGCCCGCCGGGAGGATGTGCCGGAGAAGACGATGTTCATCATCACCACCGACGGCTACGAAAACGCCAGCCGCCGCTACGATTACGAGCATGTGCGCCGCATGATTGAGCGGCAGAAGGAGAAGTACGGCTGGGAATTCCTGTTCCTCGGCGCAAACATCGACGCGGCAAAGGAGGCGGCACGTTTCGGCATCGGTGCGGACCGCTCGGTGAACTACAAGTGCGACGAGGCGGGCACGGCGCTGAACTACGAGGTCATCAGCGAGGCCGTGTGCAGCGTCCGCGCCGCCCGGCCGCTCAGCGCCGACTGGAAGCGCCGCATCGACGAGGACGTGCAGAAAAGAGGGAGGTAAGCGTATGTACGGCGCGATTTTGGGCGACATCGTGGGCAGCCCCTACGAGTTCGACTGCAACAACTATAAGGCGAAGGATTTCCTCCTGTTCAGCCGCCGTTCCGACTTCACCGACGATACGGTGATGACGCTGGCGGTGGCGAAGGCGCTGCTCAGCACCCGTGGGCAAGACGATACCGCCATCAAAGCGGCACTGGTGCGGGAGATGCAGCAGCTGGGCCGCGCCTACCCCGACCGGGGCTATGGCACCCATTTTGGCAGCTGGCTCTATGAGGATAATCCGCAGCCCTACCACAGCTATGGCAATGGCAGCGCCATGCGGGTGTCATCTGCTGCATGGCTGGCGAAGGACATGGCGGAAACACTGCATCTGGCGCGGCTCACCGCCCAGGTGACCCACGACCACCCGGAGGGCATCAAGGGCGCGCAGGCCACCGCCGCGGCCATCTTTCTCGCCCGCACAGGTCACGGAAAAGAGGAAATCAAGGCGTATGTGGAGCGCGAGTTTGGCTACGACCTCTGCCGCAGCTGCGACGAAATTCGCCCCACCTACCATCATGTAGAGAGCTGCCAGGAAACCGTGCCGCAGGCTATTATTGCATTTCTGGAAAGCACAGATTTTGAAGACGCGCTGCGCACGTCGGTGTCCCTCGGCGGCGACAGCGACACCCTTGCCGCCATCACCGGCAGCATCGCTGAGGCGTTCTACGGCGTGCCGGAGGAACTGCGGCACGAGTGCCGCAAACGCCTGACACCGGAACTGGCGGAGATCCTGCGCCGGTGGGAAAGCACGCTTTACAACGAAAAAAACCGTGGTAGAATTTGAAATGGAGAACAAAAATAAGGAGGGGCTTCCATGGCGATTCTGAACTTTTCCGATGTGCTTAAAAATGTGGGGCTTGACCCGAAGCGGGTAAAGCTGATCCGGCATGCATTATCTGACGAACGTTTCAGAGAATGTTATAAAGCCAGTATGGCGCATGAATATACACAGCACCAAAAAGACGGGTTCAGCAAAGGATATTCCTACTGGATCACATTCATCAGCGATGGCGGTACATACGCGAGACTGCACTCTTGTTATCGTGTCAATGGTTCTGTGCCTGATACACCGGATGTATGCCCTGCCGGATTACCTGACTGTGAAGCCATGGAATACCGTGACGAAATGGCGTTTTTTGATTTGCAATATGTGGATTTGCTGAAAGAGTACGAGGGAAAGCTGGTGATTGACTGGGGCGGGTCAGCTCGGATGTGGCATCAAAAAGCTACCACCGAAAAGCCCATCGTGGCAATTGAGTCAAAGAACCAGAAGCCTTTTGTGGGATTTGAAAATCTTATTCTATCCTTCGATGAACTAAAAGAAGTTGTCGAAAACGATACGGACTATGAGCTGTGGCAGGCGGCCATGGCTGCGGTCAATGCGGTCTATCTGATTGTGGACACCAAGACGGGAGACAGATATGTCGGCTCGACCTATGGCTATGACGGCCTGCTGGGGCGTTGGTCTATCTACGTCGCTACGGGCGGTCACGGAAACAACAAGGGAATGATCAGCCACTTGAAGTCTGTAAATCATAGTTGCCACGATTTGCAGTTTTCAGTGTTGCAGGTTTTGTCCAAGGCACTTCCAGACAATCAAATTATTGATGCAGAGACTCTTTGGAAGAAAAAGCTGCTGACCTATGAACCATTCGGAATGAATCAGAACTAATCTTCCTTGCAGTATCCTCTGGATAATATATAGCTCTCAAATTCCTTTGGCAAAGCGACTGTTTCAGCCCGCTTTTCAAGTAGGGCGGCAATCCCATCAAGCGCCCTCCGAAAGACACGTGACGGCAAAAAATCAGCCATAATCAACCTTTAAAACAGCAAAAAAGCAAAGGGGCATGTGTCTTAACGGCACATACCCTTTTTGTCAGCAACCCTTGTCCGGCAACTGCCATATTATTTGTTTCGTGAAACCTGTTTTATGGACAGCTACCCGCAGCCCGGTTTTTTTGTATGAGATAGATTATTCGTCATGCTTTAACAGACGGGAATATCCCTTTCCGTACTGCACGCACCGGGACACCCGGCTCAGGGTGGCGGAGGAGATGTCCGACTGGGCGATGACCTGATTGTAGGTGTTGCCTTCCAGCAGCAGCTTGGCAGCGAAGAGCCGTTCAGCCATCTTCTCAATTTCCTTGCGTGTGCACAGATCGTCAAAAAGCTCCTGGCACTGCTCCCGGCTTTCCAGGGAGACAATGGCGTCGTACAGCGCGCCGATTTTTTCCTGCATCTCCAAAACGGATATCCTCCTTGTCTGACCTGTAATTATTTTACCATAAATTCTCAAAGAGTCAATCTTTGTAGTAGTCCATTTTTTGTTCCAGCTTTTGGAACAGCAGGGTCAGCAGTCCGGAAAACAGCAGGTAGAATGCGCCGGTGTAGAACATGGGCCAGATTAGACCGTCGCTTTTGATAAAGGCCTGGCCCATCCACATGATCTCGTAAACCGCAATGACCCGGGCCAGAGAGGTGTCTTTGACCAGGGTAATGATCTCATTGCCCATGGAGGGGATGATCCGCTTGATGACCTGCACCAGAAGAATATGGAAAAAGATCTGGCGGCTGTTCAGGCCAAGAGCCTGCCCGGCTTCGATCTGCCCTTTTGGGATGCTTTCAATGCCGCCCCGGTAGATCTCGCTGAAATAGCAGGCATAATTGATGGCGAAGGCCAGAATGACGGCGGTAAAGCGCCCCATAGCCGGGAGTCCGAACAGGAGCCCCGGGCCATAGAAGACGACGATCAGTTGCAGCATCAAAGGCGTACCACGGATCACCCAGACAATGCCTTTCATCAGCAGCCGCAGGGGAGAAAAGCCGCTCATGGTGCCAAAGCACACGAGAAGCCCCAGTGGGATGGAAAAGGCCAGGGTCAGCAGGAAGATATTCATGGTCTGGCCGAAGCCCTTCAGCAGGGTCAGGGTGACGGTGGTAAACTGACTCATATTACTTCACCAGGGTCAGGCTGTATTTTTCTGCCAGTGCGTCCAGCGTGCCATCGGCCATGAGCTCGGCCATGAGCTCGTTGACCTTGGCGGTCATGTCGCTGTCCTTCCGGAAGCCGATGCCGTATTCTTCGCTGCTCAGCTCACAGGCAATGGCCAGGTCGGGATAGCCGGTGCCCTCTCCGGTCATGGCGTTTGCCATGGTGATGTCGATCACGCAGGCATTGGCAGTACCGGCGGCCACCTCCATCAGGGCGGAGGACTGGGACTGGACGGCGGTGTAGTCTGCGATATCCATGGCTTTCAGTTCCGCTTCACCGGCGGAACCGGCTTCAACGGCAAAGGTGAGGGTCCGCAGCAGTTCAATGGCATCGTAATCGGGGGCGGACAGCTTGTTCATGACGACCACCTGGGCGTTCTTGACATAGGGATTGGAAACGGAAGCATTGAGCTTGACCTCGTCCGTAATGGTCATGCCGTTCCAGATGCAGTCAATGGCCTTGGACTCCAGCTCGAAGAACTTGTTGTCCCAGTCGATTTCCACAAATTGGGCTTCCACACCCAGCTTCTCGGCGACGGCCCGGGCAAATTCGGCATCAAAGCCGGTCCAGCTGCTGTTTTCATCCTGATAGTCCATGGGTTCGTAATCCGTAATGCCCACGACCAGAGTGCCTTTCTTCTGAATGTAACTCAGGTCGGAATCGTCGGCTTTCTTTCCACAGGCGCAGCACAGGAGCATCATGCTGATGGCAAGTGCGGCAGCAATCAGTTTTTTCATAGGGATCCTTCCTTTCTCTTCTAGGGAGTATTTTTTCTTGATGGCTGCATTATACTTCATCTCGCTAAAGTTGTAAAGTGCTAATTTCAAAAAATGTGAGAATTGGGGAAAAGCACAAATGCAAGAAAAAGAAAACTGCTGTCTTGCGGCAAAATGCCCAGCGGGTTTGATCGGCAGAGAGAAAAAAAGGGCGATAAAGCTCGGGAAAGTTGATTTTTTCCGGTTTTGCGGGTATACTGAAAATAAAAGCAAATTCGAATGGGATGAGGAATGCCCCAATTCTATTATAAAACAGAAGGAGTGACTTCTATGAAACGATTATTCGCGCTGCTGCTGCCGTTGTGCCTGCTTCTGGCGGGGTGTTCCCGGAATACGCAAGCCCTACAGGAAGAGGTGGACCGGCTGAAGCGGGAGAATACGGCCTTGCTTGAAACCATTGACCGTCTGCAGGAGCAGCTGTCAGCATTGCAAAGTACGTCTCTGGAGAGCTGGAGTCTGGAGGCAAGAGGCGCAGATGCTGCATCGCCGGTCCAGATCCTTTTCACAGCCCGGCCCTGCGCCCGGCCGGATGGCCAGACGGCCCAGCTGCTGGTGACGCTGGACGGGGAGGAGATCACCCGGGCAGACTGCCTGTGGGACGGAGAAAACTACACAGCTGCCGCCTCTTTGCTGCCGGAAAACGGCTACGGCTATTATTGCCTGCTTGCAGATGGGGAGAGAGAGCCGGAACGGATCCTTCTGAGTACGCCGGACAGCCCGGCGGTGCCCAAGCTGACCTATCTCGCCGGAAGCCTGGAAGCCTATGCCAACGCCTTGACCCAGCGCGTCACCGTTCAGGACGGCGTGATCGGTGCAGACGTAGCTGTGGCGGTGCAGACCCCGCTGATCTCTCCGGATGGAAAACCCGTGTCCCTGGTGTTGGCAAAGCTCAGCTGGCAGCAGGAGGACAGGGTCCTCTCCGAAGAGATCCTGAATCTTCAGGAAGGGGAGACGGAGGGAAGCCTGACGGGCCTATTCTCGCTCCGCCTGGAAGCACCGCCCATGGGGGACGGAACGGCCATCGACCTGGTGCTCACCGCGGAGCTGTCCGACGGTCGGGTCCTGACCGCCGTTGCAGGCTCCTGGACGGCCCTGGATGGGCAGCTGGACTCCTCCGTAGGATAACGGTCAGCCATTTCCGGAAGGATTGCTTTCGGCAGTCTTCTGTGAGGACAAAACACCTATGCGGCCCAAAATTTTGGGCCGCATTTTCTGCGCATTTCTCGCCTTACGACTAAAATTAACAATTTTTGACCATAAAATAAAAAACAGAAAGTGCAAATTTCACAAGAAAAGGAGCCAACGGCAATTCTTTCTGGTGGAAGCTAAAAAAAATATTGTATTTTTGATTTTTTTCATTGATTTTATGCCGGATTTGTCTTACAATAGGGGTCGTATGGATTGGGTCGTGCCCATTCGCAAAAAAAACTCCGAGGTGAACGGCAATGCTGAACGTTGTACTTGTGGAGCCGGAAATCCCACAGAACTGCGGCAACATTGCCAGGACCTGTGCCGCGACCGGCTGCCGCCTCCATCTGATCCGCCCCCTGGGCTTTGACATCTCCGAAAAGGCTGTCAAGCGGGCCGGGCTGGACTACTGGAATCTGGTAGAGGTCATCGATTACGAAAATCTGGAGGATTTTTTCACCAGAAACGAAGTCACGGAAATGTGGTGCCTGTCCACAAAGGCACCCCGGAGCTATACCGAGGCACAGTATCACGACGGGGCCTATCTTTTCTTCGGAAAAGAGACCAAGGGACTGCCGGAGGCATTCCTGGAGGCGCACCGCCAGAGCTGTGTCCGCATCCCCATGCGCCCGGAGGCCAGAAGTCTGAATCTGAGCAATGCGGTGGCGATTACGGTATTCGAGGCGCTGCGGCAGCTGTCCTTTCCACACTTGAAAGATTTTGGCAAAATGCGGGGAGAAAACCCCGGTAATTTGGAGGAATCAACATGAACTACAATAAGAAATCCATCGAGGATATCAACGTATCCGGCAAGCGGGTCCTGTGCCGCTGCGACTTCAATGTTCCCACCAAGAATGGCAAGATCACCTCTGACAAGCGTATCGTGGCTGCAATGCCCACCATCAAGTATCTGGTCGACCACAATGCAAAGGTCATCCTCTGCTCCCACATGGGCAAGCCCAAGGGCGAAGTAAAGCCCGAGCTGAGCCTGCAGGTGGTTGCTGACCGCATCTCCGAGCTGCTGGGAAAGCCCGTCGTCATGGCAAAGGACGTTGTCGGTGAGGATGCCAAGACCAAGGCCGCCGCTCTGAAGGACGGCGACGTGATGCTGCTGGAGAACACCCGCTTTGAGAAGGGCGAGACCAAGAACGACCCCGAGCTGAGCAAGGCTCTGGCTTCTATGGCAGACCTGTTCGTGAACGATGCCTTCGGCACCGCTCACCGTGCCCATTCCTCCACCGCCGGCGTGGCCGACTATCTGCCCGCTGTCTGCGGCTATCTGGTCCAGAAGGAAGTTTCCATCATGGGCAAGGCTCTGGCCGACCCTGAGCGTCCCTTCGTTGCCATCCTGGGCGGCGCAAAGGTTTCCGACAAGCTGAACGTTATCAACAATCTGCTGGAGAAGGTCGACACCCTGATCATCGGCGGCGGCATGGCCTTCACCTTCCTGGCGGCCAAGGGCTACGATATCGGCTCTTCTCTGGTGGATAGCGAGAAGATCGACTACTGCAAGGAAATGATGGCTAAGGCTGAGAGCAAGGGCGTCAAGCTGCTGCTGCCTGTGGATGCCGTTGTTGCCGATTCCTTCCCCAATCCCATCGACGCAGAGATTGCTGTGGAGACCGTGGCTGCCGACGCCATCCCCGCTGACAAGATGGGCCTGGATATCGGCGAGAAGAGCCAGGCTCTGTTTGCTGACGCTGTGAAGAGCGCCAAGACCGTTGTCTGGAACGGCCCCATGGGCGTGTTTGAGAACCCCACTCTGGCCAAGGGCACCATTGCTGTGGCACAGGCTTTGGCTGATTCCTCCGCTGTGACCATCGTTGGCGGCGGCGACAGCGCTGCTGCCTGCGAGCAGCTGGGCTTTGCCGACAAGATCACCCACATCTCCACCGGCGGCGGCGCTTCCCTGGAGTTCCTGGAAGGCCTGGAGCTGCCCGGCATCGCCTGCCTGCAGGATAAGTAATTTTAAGGCGGGAACTTCAAGCAAATTGTCTGCGGCTGTGGGCGGATCTTTCGCCGCCATGCTGCGGATTTGAAAGCGGACGTACACAAAGTACGCCGACCCTTCCAAATCCTTGCCTGACGGCGAAACCTCTTGCCCATAGCTCTTGCCAATTTCCTTGAAGCTCCCTAAAAATAAGCAAAAAAGCTTTTTAAATTCGTCAATTGCATTCTTTTCAGAGTGTAGACATATGCAAGAAGAAACAAGGAGTAATCAACAATGAACAGAAAATATCGCAAGACCGTCATCGCCGGTAACTGGAAGATGAACAAGACCCCCTCTGAGACCAAAGAGTTCATGACCCAGCTGAAGGCGATTATGCCCAAGGGCCGCTGGTGCGACGTGGCTCTGTGTGTGCCCGCTGTGGATATTCCCGCTGCCGTTCGTGCCGTCCGTGAGACCCGCATCGGCATCGGTGCTGAGAACTGCAACGCCAATGCTTCCGGCGCTTACACCGGCGAGATCGCTACCAATATGCTGGTGGATGCCGGCTGCAAGTACGTCATCATCGGCCACTCCGAGCGCCGCGCCATGGGCGAGACCGATGCCGACGTCAATGCCAAGGTCCTGGCCGCTCTGGATGCGGGCCTGACCCCCATCATGTGCTGCGGCGAGACTCTGGAGCAGAGAGAGTCCGGCATTACCACCGAGTGGATCACCATGCAGATCAAGCTGGGTCTGGCAGGCGTTCCCGAGGACAAGATCCGCAAGGTTATCATTGCCTACGAGCCCATCTGGGCCATCGGCACCGGCCGTACCGCCAGCCCCGAGCAGGCTGAGGAAGTCTGCGAGAGCATCCGCGCTGCGGTTCGCAAGCTGTACTCCTCTAAGAATGCACGGGCTATCTCCATCCTGTACGGCGGCTCCATGAACGACAAGAACGCCTTCGAGCTGCTGGCCCAGCCCGACATCGACGGCGGCCTAATCGGCGGCGCTTCCCTGGTTCCCGAGAAGTTCGTCAAGATCATCGAGGCAGCCAACCAGCCCAACGAATAATTCTGAACCAAAAGGGGAGAAAACGCCGCGGGGTGTTTTCTCCCTTTTTATCGTTTCGAGGTAAGAGTGATGAAAACCTTATTTTTATCTGCGGATGCCCAGGAAACGCCGGAAATTGCCGCCGCCATTATTCGAAACGGCGGCCTGGTGGCAATCCCCACGGAGACGGTCTATGGCCTGGGTGCCAACGGACTGGACGAAAACGCCGTTTTGAAAATCTTTGAGGCCAAGGGCCGCCCCCAGGACAATCCCCTGATCCTCCACGTGGCCGAGCCAAAGGAAATGGAGTGGTTCTGCCATGATATTCCCGAAAGCGCCTACCGTTTGGCCGAAAAATTTTGGCCCGGCCCGCTGACCATGGTGCTGCCTGTGAAGGATGTTGTGCCCAAGCGCACCACCGCCGGGCTGAATACCGTTGCCGTCCGCTGCCCGGACAGTGACGTCACCCGGAAGATCATTGCCCTGGCGGGGGTGCCCATTGCGGCTCCCTCTGCCAATATCTCCGGCAAGCCCTCTACCACCACGGCGGAACACGTGCGCCACGACCACGACGGAAAAATCGATGCCATTGTGGACGGCGGTCCTTGCCGTGTGGGGGTGGAGTCCACCATTGTGGACCTGACCGAGGACCGGCCCCGGCTGCTGCGCCCCGGCGGAATCACTCCGGAGCAGCTGATCGAGGTGCTGGGGGACCTGGTCATCGACAAGGCGGTCACGGCTCAGATCGACAAGGACGCCGTGGTGAAAGCCCCCGGCATGAAGTACCGCCATTATGCCCCGGCAGAGCCTGTGGTCATCGTCTCCGGCAGCCGGGAAAAGGCGGCGGCATATATCCATGCCCATTTTACCCCCGGAGACCGGGTGCTGTGTTTTGAGGAGGAGCTGCCGCTGTATCAGGATTGCGCGCCCTTGGCCTACGGCAGGGAAGCAGACGTGAACACCCTGAGTGCAGGACTCTTTTCCGCTCTGCGAATTCTGGACGACCCCAGCATTCATCAGGTTTATGCCCGGTGCCCCGTGGGCGGAGGCGTAGCCTATGCGGTGCAGAACCGGCTGAAAAAGGCCGCCGCCTTCCACATTGTAGACGCGGAGGCAGAGGCATGATCCTGGGCATTACCGGGGGCACCGGCTGCGGAAAGACCACATTGCTTCGCTGCATTGCGGACTGCGGCGGGGTGATAATGGACTGCGATGCCATCTACCATGATCTTCTAAAAACGGACACCGCCATGCTTGCGGCCATAGAGACCCGATTTCCGGGCACGGTGGAGGAGGGCGGACGGAATCTGAAAAAGCTGGGAGCGCTGGTCTACAAGGACCCCAAGGCGTTGGAGGACCTGAACCGGATTACCCACGCCTGCGTCCGCCGGGAAGTGGAGAAGACCCTTTCCCGGAAGCCAAAGCTGGCGGCCATCGATGCCATTGCCCTGTTTGAAAGCGGGCTGGATTCCCTTTGCGATGTGACGGTGGCGGTGACGGCCCCGGAGGAAGACCGGGTCCGCCGCCTGATGACCCGGGACGCTATTTCGGAAGACTACGCCCGCAGCCGCATTGCCGCCCAGCATCCGGAAAGCTGGTTCCGGGAGAGATGCACCCATACTCTGGAAAACAGCGGCACGGAAGCCCAATTCCGGGAGAAGTGCCTTGCTTTTTTACGGAATCTATGTATAATATAGGAAGACTGTTGTTGCTGAGTGAAGTACAAGAACAGATATCCTGAATTTGGAGGAATGAACAATGAACGCTGATGAACTCCGCGAGGCGCTGCTGAGCAGCCCTAAGAATGGCTTTGCTGGTCTGAGCCAGGAAGAGCGGGCCGAAATGGAGGCCTACTGCAAGCGCTATGCCGCTTTTATGAACGCCTGCAAGACTGAGCGGGAGGCCACCGCCTGGGCCACTGCCGAGGCTGAGAAGCACGGCTTCAAGCCTGCCGTGCCTGATATGGAAGTCAAGCCCGGGGATAAGATCTACCTGAACAACCGGGGCAAGAGCTTTATGATCGCCGTTGTGGGCACCGAGTCTCTGGCCGAGGGCGCAAACATCTGCGCTGCCCATGTGGATTCTCCCCGCATGGACCTGAAGCCCCAGCCCCTGTATGAGGACAGCGAGATCGCCTATTTCAAGACCCATTACTATGGCGGCATCAAGAAGTACCAGTGGACCTGTGTGCCTCTGGCCATTCACGGTGTGGTCTGCAAGAAGGACGGCAGCGAGGTTACCGTCACCATCGGTGAGGACGAGAACGATCCCATCCTGGTGGTCTCCGACCTGCTGATCCACCTGTCCGCCGACCAGATGAAGAAGACTCTGGCCGAAGGCATTGCCGGTGAGCAGCTGAATGTCATCCTGGGCACCGAGCCTCTGGAGGGCGAGGGCAGCGACCTGGTGAAGCTGAACATCATGCGTCTGCTGAACGAGAAGTACGGCTTTGTGGAGGATGACTTCCGCACTGCCGAGCTGACGGTTGTCCCCGCCGGAAAGTGCCGGGAGGTTGGCCTGGACCGGAGCCTGCTGGGCGCCTACGGTCATGACGACCGGGTCTGCGCCTATGCAGAGCTGGAGCCCATGCTGACTCTGCCCACCCCCAAGCACACCGCCGTCTGCATCCTGGCAGACAAGGAGGAGATCGGCTCCGTGGGCATCAGCGGTATGCAGAGCCGCGCCTTTGAGTACTTCATGGAGATCCTGTGCGACGGCCAGGGCATCAAGCTGAGCCACTGCTTTGCCAAGTCCTTCTGCCTGTCCGCCGACGTTTCCAATGCCTTCGACCCCAATTTTGCCGAGACCTGCGACCGCCGGAACAACAGCATGCTGAATTACGGCGTTTCCATCTGCAAGTACACCGGTTCCCGCGGCAAGGGCGGCGCTTCCGATGCCTCTGCCGAGGCCATGCAGCATGTCCGGTCCACCCTGGACGCTGCCGGTGTGAAGTGGCAGATCGCTACCCTGGGTAAGGTCGATCAGGGCGGCGGCGGCACCGTGGCTGCCTATATGGCAAACCGGAACATCGTCACCGTGGATGCGGGCGTTCCCGTGCTGTGTATGCATGCTCCTCTGGAGATCGTCAGCAAGCTGGACTGCTATGAGACCATGAAGGCCTGCAAGGCAATCTATCTGGCATAAAAACGTCTGTCCGGGCGAGAGAATTATATTGGGGTTTCGCCGGGGGGCTGAGCGGCTCCCGGTGAAACCCTGTTTTTCGGAATTCCTATATCACCCGAAACGATCGGTCTATTGGAGGATTGTATGGAGAAAAAGGACACAGAGAGCTCACTCTGTAAAAAATACTATGACCGCCTTTTGACGGTCTGGCCCCATTTCCCAACGGTAGTTTGCGCAACGCTTGTGTTTGGCGTGCTGGCCCACGGATCTGCGCTCTTTAACAAATATTCCATGGTGGATGATCCCCAGTACCTGTTTGGCATGGGCTACACCTTTCGGTCAGGGCGTTGGTTCCTGGGAATACTGGGCAGTCTTGTGCGTTGGTTCACGGGGAGCCCAAATTTCAGCCTGCCGCTTTACAGTGGCATCCTATGTCTGGCTGTGCTGGCGCTGTGCGCCTGTGTGCTGATCCCGCTGCTGGGGTTCACGAAAAAATGGGAATGGGTCCTGACGGCTGGCCTGATGACGGTTTTCCCGGCGGTCACAGGCTATTTTGGCTTCCTGTTTACTGCGCCCTATTACCTGGTCGGCCTGCTGCTGTGCCTGCTGGGCTGCAGTGTACTGTGCCGTTATCGCAAATGGTGGGCTTATGTTCTGGGCGTTGTTCTGTTGGCGCTCAGCACAGGAACCTATCAGGCATTTATTCCAACGGCTCTGTGCGTTATGCTGCTGCATTTCCTGCGGAAGCTGACGCTGGCGGAGAATTGGGGCTGGAAGGACCTGGTAAAGGATATTTTGTGGTATGTTTCAGCGTGCCTCGCGTTTCTGGCCCTGTACAGCCTGATGAGCAAGCTGTGCCTGGCTGTGACCCACGAGACAATGACGAGCTACAAGGGCCTCGACGATCCTTTTGCCGGCGGGATCGGGATGTTTGTCCAAAGGATCAAATTGGCGTATTACCTGTTTCTCATCCCCAGAGGCTCTACCCGGTCTGCCTATATGTTCCCGTACCGGCTCCATACGCTGTATTATATTTTTTTGGTGGTGCTGTGTGTTGCTGCGCTGCTGTATTTGGAACAGCTGTGGAAGAGGAGCAGGGTACGGGCCTTGTCTGGGCTGCTTGCCCTGGGCGTGCTCCCCATGGCGCTGAATTTTGCCCATGTTATGGTGGACGCGGAGATCGTCCATTCTCTGATGGGCTACAGTCTGGTATTTTTCTGGCTGCTGCCCTATTGCCTGCTCCGCTGGGTCCGGCCCGTGGAAAACCGCGCCGTGCTGAAGCGCACGCTGAGCCGTGTGCTCTGCGTGCTCCTGGCTGTGGTGTGTCTGCTGTACGTGCGCCTGGATAATACGGCGTATCTGAAGGCGGAAATCTACCAGACCAGAACCATCCAGTATTTTACAACGCTGACGGCGCAGATCAAGAGCCTGGATGGCTACAGTGGGGAAATGAAGGTCACCTTTGTCAACAAGGACTTTAACCGGGATCCGACCTTCCAGGAGATCCAGGAGTTTACGGATTTCCTGATCGAACCCTTCGCCAGTTGGAAGTCTGAGCTGACAGCCCATTCCTTCCGGGAGTTTTTGAATATGTGGTGCGGCTTCAATCCGGAAATCGTAGATGAAGAGGCCTATGCCGATCTGCCGGAGGTGCAGGCAATGCCGCACTATCCGGAAGCGGGATCGATCCGGATCATCGGAGATACGGTCGTGGTCAAGTTCTGAAAATGCAGGCAGCGCCGCTGCCCAAATGGATCTCCGCAGGGTGGGGCACCACCCTGTGGAAAAATGCTTGACAAATGCCTGGCAATGCTGTAGAATGTTCTTACAATTTTATAGGACAGTTCGTAACCATCCTGTCGGTAAACAAAACTAGGATCAAAAATGGACGTATTTGCGTGCATTTTTTCTTTGGATGGGCGCATTTTGCGTCCATTTTGTTTTTTGCGTGGGTGGAATTGTCCACCCATTTTTTATTGCCAAAGGAGAAATTACCCATGAACAAAACCCGTTACCTGACCCAGGCGGCCATCATTGCCGCGCTGTATGCCGTGCTGACCCATATGCAGAATCTGCTGCTGCCCGGAACGACCACCTGGGCCATCCAGATGCGCATTTCCGAGGCCATGAACGTTCTGGCCTTCTTCACCCCCGCAGCCATCCCCGGCCTGAGCCTTGGCTGCCTGGTGTTCAACCTGACCTATGCGGGCACGCTGCCTCTGGACTTCCTGGTGGGCACCCTGGCAACCTTTTTGGCGGCTCTGGCTATGTGGAAGACCCGGAATGTGAAAATCGGGAAGCTGCCCCTGCTGGGACTGGTGATGCCCGCCGTTACCAATGCCTTCCTGGTGGGCTGGGAGCTGACGGTCTATATTGGCGGCGGCTTCGGCATCAATGCTCTGTATGTGGCCCTGGGTGAGCTGGCTGTGGTGCTGGTGCTGGGCACGGCGCTGTACTTTGCCATTACTGCCAGAAGCCTGGACAAGAGCGTCCTGGCCCTGGGCTGAGGCAGTGCTGCACACATATTTCTCATAAAACGGTAAAAAAATATCGACTTGGCAAGATTCACATGGTTTTTCCTCATTTTTTGGAAATTCTGTGGTATCTGCTTTCTTGACGGATTCGGTCAAATCGTGGTATAATCAACCTATCCAATAAGAACCCTTATGACTGACGGATAAAGTGGAGCACCACGTGGAGTAAGGGAAGAATTTTTGCCGACCGTCTGGGCTTGCTTGCGTTCCTATATCAGGAGGGTAAGTGGGCCCTTTTCGCTTTTTAAGGAGGTAAAACAATGAAAAAAGTTGGAATTATCATGGGAAGTGACAGCGATTTGCCGATTTTGCGCAAGTCCATGGATACCTTGAAGGAGCTGGACATTCCCTTTGAATGCCATATCTTCTCGGCCCACCGCACCCCAGCAGAGGCAAGGGACTTTGCTCTGAATGCCCGGGCCAATGGGTTTGGCGTGCTGATCGCCGCTGCCGGTATGGCGGCCCATCTGGCCGGGGCCATTGCCGCCAATACCACCCTGCCCGTTATCGGCATCCCCTGTAAGGGGCCGGTTCTGGACGGCATGGATGCCCTGCTTGCCACGGTGCAGATGCCCACGGGCATTCCCGTTGCCACGGTTGCCATCAACGGCGGCGCCAATGCAGCCCTGCTGGCTGCCCAGATTTTGGCGGTTTCCGATGAGGACCTTGCCCGGAAGCTGGACGAAAAGCGGGCAAAGGACGCAAAGAAGGTCCTTGAAAAAGATGCAGCTCTGCAGCAAGAGCTGAACGTATAAAAGGAGGAATACCATGGGCGGTTTCTTTGGCGCGGTCTCCAAGCGGGACTGCATTCTGGACGTATTCTTCGGCACGGACTACCATTCCCACCTGGGCACCCGCCGGGGCGGCATGGCGGCCTATGATTCCCAGCTGGGTCTCCAGCGGGAAATTCACAATATTGAAAATTCTCCCTTCCGTACCAAATTCGACGGCATTCTGAACGAGATGAAGGGCACCAGCGCCATCGGCTGCATTTCCGATACGGACCCCCAGCCTCTGCTGATCCGGTCCAACCTGGGCACCTACGCCATCTGCACCATCGGCATCATCAACAACGCGGAGGCCCTGCTGCAGCAGTACCTGTCCTTCAGCGGCGGCCATTTCGATGCCATGAGCGGAGGAAAGGTCAACTCCAATGAGCTGATTTCCGCCCTGATCGATCAGAAGAGCTCCTTTGCGGAAGGGATTCGTTTTGCCCAGGACCTGATCGAGGGGACGGCCTCCATTTTGATTTTAAAAGATGACGGCCATTTGATCGCCGCACGGGACAAGCTGGGCCGCCTGCCCATCATCCTGGAAAAGAACGAGGATGGCTTCTGCGTTACCTTCGAGGACTACGCCGGTGAAAAGTTGGGCTATACCTATTGCCGGGAGCTGGGCCCCGGCGAGGCGGTGGAGCTGACGCCGGAGGGGGAGACCGTGCTGCTGGCACCCCGGAAGAAGAAAAAGATCTGCGCCTTCCTCTGGTCCTACTATGGCTATCCCACCTCCTGCTATGAGGGCAAGAATGTGGAGGTCATGCGCTACCGCAACGGCCAGATCATGGCCAAGGCCGACAAGGAAAACGGCATTGCCCAGGATATTGACTATGTGGGCGGTGTGCCGGACTCCGGAACCCCCCATGCCATTGGCTATGCCAACGAAAGCGGCGTGCCCTTTGCCCGGCCCTTTATCAAATACACCCCCACCTGGCCCAGAAGCTTCATGCCCTCCAACCAGAGTGAGCGGAATATGGTTGCCAAAATGAAACAGATCCCCGTGGACGAACTGATCAGGGACAAGAAGCTGCTGTTTGTGGACGACTCCATCGTCCGGGGGACCCAGCTGCGGGAGACGGTAGATTTCCTCTATGAGCACGGAGCCAAGGATGTACACATCCGCTCCGCCTGCCCGCCCATCCTTTACGCCTGCAAGTACCTGAATTTCTCCCGGTCCAATTCCGAAAACGAACTCATTGCCCGGGCGACCATCCTGGAGCTGGAGGGCGAAGAGGGCTTCAACCATCTGGATGAATACATGGACGGAACCACCGAGCGGGGCAAGAAGCTGCGCCAGACCATCTGCGACAAGCTGCATTTCTCCACCCTGGAGTATCAGACATTGGAGGGCATTCTGGAGGCCATCGACCTGCCGGAATGCGATGTGTGCACCTACTGCTGGAACGGCAAAGAATAAAATATAAAGGAGAATACCCATGGATCACAAGAATTCTCAGTCTGCCAGCTACGCCGCTGCCGGCGTAGACATTACTGCCGGCTACAAGGCCGTGGAGCTCATGAAAAAGCACGTGGCACGGACCCGCAACGAGGGGTGCCTCGACGATGTGGGCGGCTTTGGCGGCTGCTTCGGTCTGCCGGTTGCCGGTATGGAGGAGCCTGTGCTGGTTTCCGGTACCGACGGCGTGGGCACCAAGCTGCGCATTGCCCAGCTGCTTGACAAGCACGATACCATCGGTATCGACTGCGTGGCCATGTGCGTCAACGATGTGATCTGCTGCGGCGCAAGGCCTCTGTTCTTCCTGGACTATATCGCCTGCGGCAAGAATGTGCCGGAGCGAATTGCGGAGATCGTGGGCGGCGTGGCCGAGGGCTGCGTCCAGTCCGGCTCTGCCCTGATTGGCGGCGAGACTGCCGAGCATCCCGGCATGATGCCTGTGGATGACTACGATCTGGCGGGTTTCAGCGTGGGCATTGTGGATAAGAAGAAAATCATCGACAAAACCCGGATGCGCGCCGGGGATGTGGTCATTGCCCTGGCCTCCACCGGCGTCCATTCCAACGGCTTCAGCCTGGTCCGGAAGGTCTTCGATGTGGAGCACAATGACAGCCTGAGAGAGCCCTGCGGGGCCCTGGGTGGCGCTTCCATTCTGGAAACCCTGCTGACCCCTACCAAAATCTATGTTAAGAGCATTCTGGCTCTGCTGGAAAAGGTGGATGTCAAGGGCATCAGCCATATCACCGGCGGCGGCTTCTATGAGAACATCCCCCGCAGCATCCCCGATGGCCTGTGCGCCAAGATCAAGAAGAGCGATGTGCGGGTGCTGCCCATCTTTAAGCTCATTGCCGAAACCGGAAATATCCCCGAGCGGGACATGTTCAATACCTTCAATATGGGCGTTGGCATGAGCGTGGTGGTTCCTGCCGAGCAGGTGGATACCGCCCTGGAGATCCTGACGGCTCACGGCGAGACTGCTTATGTCATCGGCCGGATTGTGGAGAACGAGGAAAAGGTGATTCTGGAGTGAAAACCAAGATTGCGGTCCTGGTCTCCGGCGGCGGAACCAATTTGCAGGCCTTGCTGGATGCTCAGAAGTCCGGTGTGCTGTGCAGCGGCGAAATTGCCCTGGTGGTGTCCAACAATGCGGGGGCCTTTGCCCTGGAGCGGGCGAAAAACGCCGGGGTCCCTACGGCTGTGCTGCTCAAAAAAGAGCTGGGCGGCCAGGCGGGCTTTGAGAAAGCCCTGGGGGAGACGCTGAAAGAACACGGCATTCAGGTGATCATTCTGGCGGGCTTCATGAGCATTCTCTCCGGGGATTTTACGAAGCAGTATCCCAGACGCATTCTGAATGTGCATCCGTCTCTGATTCCTGCCTTCTGCGGCGCGGGCTTCTATGGACTGCGGGTTCATGAAGCGGCGCTTCACTATGGCGTCAAGGTCACAGGCGCTACGGTGCATTTTGTCAACGAGATCCCGGACGGGGGAGAGATCATCGCCCAAAAGAGCGTGGATATCCTGCCCGGGGATACCCCTGAGCGCCTGCAGCGGCGGGTCATGGAGCAGGCGGAGTGGATCCTGCTGCCGAGAGCTGCCGAGCAGGTATGCGCCCAAATCCAGAATTCGGAGGAGTAAAGGATGAACGTTTACGAAATCGGTTCCATGGAGGAGAAGCTTTCCTCCAATACTTACCCCGGCCGGGGCATTGTCCTGGGGCTTACCCCGGACGGAAAGCAGGCTGTGGCCGCCTATTTCATCATGGGCCGCAGCGTCAACAGCCGCAACCGCATTTTTGCCCTGGAGCCCGACGGCATTCGCACGGAGGCCTATGACCCCAGCAAAATGGAGGACCCCAGCCTGATTATTTATCACCCCGTCCGTCAGCTGGGCCGGGCACTGATTGTCACCAACGGCGACCAGACCGATACCATCCGGGAATTCCTGGAAAAGGGGAAGACCATGGAAGAGGCCCTGCGTACCCGGAAATTTGAGCACGACGGTCCCAATTGGACCCCCCGTATCTCCGGCCTGCTGAGCCCGGACGGCAGCTACAAAATGTCCATTCTGAAAGCTTCTGATCCGGAAGGAACCGGCTGCAACCGCTATACCTACGATTATGATCCCATTCCCGGTCTGGGCCATTTCCTGCATACCTATGTCTGCAACGGAAACCCTGTGATCCCAACCTTCCAGGGGGAGCCCGAGCGGGTGGCCATCCCTCAGGATATGGAGTCCTTTGTGGAAATGCTGTGGAATAACCTGAACGAGGACAACAAGATCTCCTTGTTTGTCCGCTATACGGACCTTGCCACCGGTGAATTCCGGCAGAAGGTCATCAACCGCTACGAATAAGGAGGCTGACCATGAAAGAATTCGAACTGAAATACGGCTGCAACCCCAACCAGAAACCCGCCTCTATCTATATGGCTGACGGCTCTGATCTGCCCATTACAGTGCTCAACGGCCGCCCCGGCTATATCAACTTCCTGGATGCCCTGAATTCCTATCAGCTGGTCAAGGAACTGAAGGAAGCAACGGGCCTGTGCGCCGTGACCTCCTTCAAGCATGTGTCTCCCACCTCTGCCGCAGTGGGCAAGGTGCTGCCGGAGAATCTGAAAAAGGCCTGCTTCGTAGACGACGTGGATGGGCTGGACGAAAGCCCTCTGGCCTGTGCCTATGCCCGGGCCCGGGGCACGGACCGGATGTGCTCCTTCGGTGACTGGGTGGCCCTTTCCGATGTCTGCGACGTCACCACCGCCAAGCTCATCGCCCGGGAGGTTTCCGATGGCGTCATCGCCCCCGGCTACAGCGAGGAGGCTCTGGCAATCCTCAAGACCAAGCGCAAGGGCAATTACAACATTGTCGCCATTGATGAAGCCTACGTTCCCGCGCCTCAGGAGACCAAGATGGTCTATGGCGTCACCTTCCGGCAGGGCAGGAACAATTTCAAGATCGATGCATCGCTGCTGACGAATCTGGTCACCGAAAACAAAGAGCTCCCCGAGAGTGCCAAAATCGACCTGATCGTGGCCCTGATCACTCTGAAATACACCCAGTCCAATTCCGTGTGCTTTGCCTATGACGGCCAGGCCATCGGCGTGGGCGCCGGGCAGCAGTCCCGGATCCACTGTACCCGTCTGGCAGGCTCCAAGGCGGACACCTGGTTCCTGCGGCAGCATCCCAAGACCCTGGCGCTCCCCTTCCGGGAAGACCTGGGCCGCCCCAACCGGGACAATGTCATTGACGGCTATATCAATGGCAACGAAGAGGACGTGTGCGCCGAGGGTATCTGGCAGAACTACTTCACGGAGCGCCCCGAGCCCCTTACCGTTGAGGACAAGCGGGCATTTCTGGGAGCCATCCGGGGCGTGTCCCTGGGCTCCGACGCCTTCTTCCCCTTTGCGGACAACATCAAGCGGGCCTATGCCTCTGGCGTCAGCTATATCGCCCAGCCCGGCGGTTCCATCCGGGACGATCTGGTCATTGAAGAGTGCAACAAAGATGGCATTGTCATGGCCTTTACCGGCATGCGGCTGTTCCATCACTAATCCCCCATGTCATTGCGAGGCAGTGCGCACACTGTCGTGATAATCCGCCGGAAAAAGGGCGGCTTATCCATTATGTGCGCTGATTTACGGCAATGGAAAGGTTGATGTAATATGAAAATCCTTGTAGTCGGCGGCGGCGGTCGTGAGCACGCCATCATCAAGAAGCTGAAAGAGAACAAATCCGTGGAGACCATTTACGCCCTCCCTGGCAATGGCGGCATTGCCAAGGATGCGGTGTGTGTGCCCATCGGGGCAACGGATATTGCCAAAATCGTAGATTTTGCGGTGGAAAACAAAATTGACTATGCCGTTGTTGCCCCGGACGATCCCCTGGTGCTGGGCGCTGTGGATGCGCTGGAGGAAAAGGGCATTCCCTGCTTCGGCCCCCGGGCCAATGCAGCCATCATCGAGGGCAGCAAGGTGTTTTCCAAGAATCTCATGAAGAAGTACGGCATCCCCACGGCGGAATATGAAGTGTTCAACGATATGGCTTCTGCCCTCCAATATCTGGAAACCGCCCCCATCCCCACGGTCATCAAGGCCGACGGTCTGGCCCTGGGCAAGGGTGTGATCATTGCCCAGACCCGGGAAGAGGCTGTGAACGCCGTCAAATCCATGATGGCGGACAAGGTCTTCGGCAAGAGCGGCGAACACATTGTCATTGAGGAATTCCTCACCGGGCCGGAGGTCAGCGTTCTGTCCTTTACGGATGGAAAGACAGTTAAGCCTATGGTTTCCTCCATGGATCACAAGCGGGCAGGGGACGGAGACACCGGCCTGAATACCGGCGGTATGGGCACCGTGGCTCCCAATCCCTATTACACCGAGGCAGTGGCCAAGCAGTGCATGGCTGAGATTTTCCTGCCCACCATCCGCGCCATGAACGCCGAGGGCCGGACCTTTAAGGGCTGCCTGTACTTCGGCCTGATGCTGACGCCCAAGGGCCCCAAGGTCATTGAGTACAACTGCCGCTTCGGCGATCCGGAAACCCAGGTGGTGCTGCCCCTTCTGGAAAGCGACCTGCTGACTGTTATGCAGGCGACCACCAATGGATGCCTGGCTGAGACAGAGGTGAAATTCTCCAAGAAAAACGCCTGCTGCGTCATCAAGGCTTCTAAGGGTTACCCCGTGTCCTACAAGAAGGGCTTCCCCCTGACCATGACCGAGGAGGCCGAGAAGCATACCTATGTGGCCGGTGCCAAGCTGGATGAGAATGGCGTTCTCGTCACCTCCGGCGGCCGGGTTACCGGCACCACCGCCGTGGCGGATACCCTGGAAGCAGCCATTCGGGAGGCATACCGCCTTTCCGATGGGGTCCAGTTTGAAAATGCCTACCGCAGAAGTGATATCGGACAGCGGGCTTTGCAGGCCCTGAAATAAAGAACCGGAGGAAAATGCTCTATGGTTTATCGAGTATACGTAGAAAAGAAGGCGGGCCAGACCCACGAGGCAGACAGCCTGCTGCGGGAGATTCAGGACTTTTTGGGCATCCACAGCCTGACAGGGCTGCGGGTGGTAAACCGCTATGATGCAGAGAATATCGACAAGGCTCTGTTCGATTCCGCGGTAAACACCGTTTTCTCGGAGCCCCAGGTGGATAATGTCAGCTATGAGGTGCCTGTGGGGGATGCGGTCTTTGCGGTAGAACCCCTGCCCGGCCAGTATGACCAGCGGGCGGACTCTGCGGCCCAGTGCATCCAGATCATCTCCCAGGGCAACCGACCCACCATTCGCACCGCCAAGGTCTATGTTCTGTCCGGTGAGGTCAGCGCGGAAGAGCTTGCCGCCATTAAGAAATACGTCATCAACGCAGTGGAAAGCCGGGAAGCTTCTCTGGATGTGCCGGAGACCCTGGCCATTGCCTACGCAACGCCTACCACCGTTGCCACGGTGGAGGGCTTCATCTCCATGGACGAAGCGGCCCTTTCCGCACTGCTGGACAAGCTGGGCCTTGCCATGGACTTGGATGATCTGAAATTCCTTCAGGCCTATTTCCGGGATGAGGAAAAGCGGGATCCCACCATTACGGAGATTCGGGTGGTGGATACCTATTGGTCTGACCATTGCCGCCATACCACCTTCTCGACCCACTTGGACAAGATCGTCATCCATGATCCGGAGGTTCAGGCCGCCTATGAGGAATACCTCTCTGCCCGTGTGGCAGTCTACGGGGAGGAAAAGGCGGCCGCCCGTCCCCAGACTCTGATGGATATCGCCACCATCGGCGCAAAGTACCTGAAAAAGCAGGGTAAGCTGCCGGAGCTGGACGAGAGCGAGGAGATCAACGCCTGCTCCATCCATGTGACGGCCACCGTCAACGGGGAGGATCAGGACTGGCTGCTGATGTTCAAGAATGAGACCCATAACCATCCCACGGAGATCGAGCCCTTCGGCGGCGCGGCTACCTGCATTGGCGGCTGCATCCGGGACCCCCTGTCCGGCCGTGCCTATGTGCACCAGGCCATGCGCGTCACCGGTGCCGGGGACCCTCGGACAGCCTTGAAGGACGCCCTGCCCGGAAAGCTCCCCCAGCGGAAGCTGTGCCAGACGGCGGCGGCGGGCTACTCCTCCTACGGCAACCAGATTGGCCTGGCCACCGGCCATGTGGCGGAGCTTTACCACGAGGGCTATGTTGCCAAGCGCCTGGAGTGCGGCGCGGTGGTGGCGGCGGCCCCCGCAGGCAACGTCCGCAGAGAGTGCCCTGCACCTGGGGATGTGGTCATCCTGCTGGGCGGCCGCACGGGCCGGGACGGCATCGGCGGTGCCACCGGCTCCTCCAAGAGCCACAATATGAAGTCCCTGACCACCATGGCCTCCGAGGTCCAGAAGGGCAACGCTCCCGAGGAGCGGAAGATTCAGCGGTTGTTCCGGGACGGCAATGTCACCCGTCTGATCAAGCGCTGCAATGACTTTGGCGCCGGCGGTGTTTCCGTGGCCATCGGCGAGCTGGCCGACGGCCTGCGGATTGACCTGGACGCCGTGCGGAAGAAGTACGACGGCCTGGACGGCACAGAGCTGGCCATTTCCGAATCTCAGGAGCGTATGGCCGTTGTGGTTGCACCTGAAGATGTGGCGGCCTTTATTGCCGCCGCCGAGAAGGAAAACCTGGAGGCCTACCGGGTGGCTGTGGTCACGGAAGAGGCGAGAATGGTCATGTCCTGGAAGGGCCGCGAGATCGCCAACCTGAGCCGGGACTTCCTGAATACCAATGGTGCTGTGAAGCACGCGCAGGTGGAAGTGCCTGCTTCCAAGGCTGTGGAAACACCTGATGCCAGCTTGAAGGAAATGGCCGCTCAGCTGCGCTTTGCCTCCCAACGGGGCCTGGTGGAGCGGTTCGATTCCACCATCGGCGCGGGCTCTCTTCTGATGCCCTTCGGCGGCAAGAACCAGGCAACCCCGGCCCAGGCCATGGCTGCCAAGCTGCCGGTGCTGCCCGGGCAGCAGACCGATGCTGCCAGCGTCATGGCCTGGGGCTGTGACCCGGAGCTGCTGAGCGCCAACCCCTTTGAGGGCGCCAAAGCGGCGGTGATCTCCTCCATGGCAAAAATTGTGGCTGCCGGTGCAGACTATAAAAAGGCCTATCTGACACTGCAGGAGTTCTTCGAAAAGCTGAGAAACGAGCCTGACCGCTGGGGCAAGCCCTTTGAAGCGCTGCTGGGCGCTCTGGATGCTCAGCTCCACCTGGATGCAGGTGCCATTGGCGGCAAGGACTCTATGTCCGGCTCCTTCCTGGACAAGGACGTGCCCCCCACGGTGATCTCCTTTGCCATTGCCCCCGTCAAGGCGGGAGACGTGATCTCCAATGAATTCAAGGAGCCGGGGCATCCTGTGTACTGCTTTGCCTCTGACGGAAGCTATGAGGACCTGAAAACGGTCTGGGAGAAGTTCCATGCCCTGTGCCAGGCGGGGAAGGTAAAGGCTGCCTGGGCGGTGGATGCCGGCGGTGTCTCCGAGGCGGTTATGAAGATGTCCTTCGGCAACGGCATTGGCTTCCGGGGCGAGGACACGGACTGCGGCTATGGCGACATCATCGCCGAGCTTACCGAGGACTGCAATTTTGGCCGGAAGATCGGCTATACCATGGAGGAGCAGGACATCATCCTGGATGACGAGCAGGTGTCCGTTGAGGAGCTCTACGACCTGAATACCGCTACCCTGGAAAGCGTCTATCCCACGAAAACCGTGGAGACCCGGGAAAAGGTGCCTGCCTTTGATTACAAGGCCACTTCTTACCCTGCACCCGCTGTGAAGACGGCGAAACCCAAGGTGCTGATTCCCGTGTTCCCCGGCACCAACTGTGAATATGACTCTGCCAGAGCCGTGCAGGCTGCCGGTGCAGAGGCGGACATTGCGGTCATCCGTAACCTGACGGCCGACGATGTGGCGCGGTCCGTGGAGGACGTGGCAAAGCGAATTGCCGACAGCCAGATGATTTTCATCCCCGGCGGTTTCTCCGGCGGCGACGAGCCCGACGGCTCCGCCAAGTTTATCACCGCTTTCTTCCGGAATCCTGCAATTCAGGAGCAGGTCATGAAGCTGCTGAACGACCGGGACGGCCTGATGTGCGGCATTTGCAACGGCTTCCAGGCGCTGATCAAGCTGGGCCTGGTGCCCTATGGCAAGATCATCGACACCGATGATACCTGCCCCACGCTGACCTTTAACACCATCGCCCGGCACCAGAGCCGCATTGTTCACACCCGGGTGGCCTCCAATAAGTCCCCCTGGCTGAGACTGACCCAGGTTGGGGATGTGTACAATGTGCCCATTTCCCACGGCGAGGGCAAGTTCCTGGCAAGCGAGGCCCTGGTGAAGAAGCTGGCAGAAAACGGCCAGATCGCCACGCAGTATGTGGATCTGGAGGGCAAGCCCACTATGGACGCTGCCTTCAATCCCAATGGCTCCGTCTGTGCCATCGAGGGCATTACCTCTCCCGATGGCCGCGTCTTCGGCAAGATGGGCCACAGCGAACGTATCGGCAAGGACCTCTACCGCAATGTCCCCGGTGAATACGATATTCGTATGTTTGAGGCCGCTGTGAAGTATTTTAAGTAAGCAAAGATCTATGAAAAGCCCTTGCAGACCAAACCGGCCTGCAAGGGCTTTTGAAAAGAAAAAATTGAAAAGTGCAGAAAAGATTCTGAAAAGGGGCTTGCACTTTGAAGAAAAAGGTGCTATACTGCAAGCAATAGCGATGAGGGAGACTGACCCCGTTTTGTGTCGGATACAGAGAGACGCGCACTGAGCTGCAAGCGTGTCCCGGTGCTTTGGGCGATACCACTCCTGAGCTGCGTGCGAGAAAGCCTTTTTGAAAGGCGCAAGCACTGCCGTGTCCGCCCAACGACAGAGGGCTATGAGTGAAAAGTCAAGGTGGAACCGTGCTGATTTCAAAGCACCCTTGGAAAAACCAGGGGTGCTTTTTTGCATCCCGACGCTCAGAAAAGGAGACAAAAACCATGAAAATCATCTACAAAGACGGTACTGTAGCAGAGTGCCCCGCTGAGGAAGCCCAGCACGTTCTGCGGCATACGGCTGCCCACATTATGGCCCAGGCCATCCAGCATCTGTACCCCGATGCGGACTTTGCCTATGGTCCCGCTACCGAGAAGGGCTTCTATTATGATGTGGACTTCGGCGACAAGAAGCTGACCGACGAGGACCTGGAAGCCATCGAAAAAGAGATGAAGAAGATCGTCAAGGCGAACCTGCCCATCAAGCCCTTCATCCTGCCCCGGGACGAAGCCGTCAAGCTCATGCACGACCGTCACGCCAAGTATAAGGAGGAGCACATCGGCGACCTGCCCGAGGATGCCGTCATCAGCTTCTACCAGCAGGGCGACTATATCGATATGTGCGTCGGTCCCCACCTGACCTACACCAAGGGCCTGAAGGCTTTTAAGATCACCCAGCAGTCTGGCGCTTACTGGAAGAACGATGCCAACAACAAGATGCTCACCCGTATCAACGGCGTTGCTTTCGCTTCCCAGGAGGAACTGGACGAGTACCTGAAGCAGCAGGAGGAGGCCAAGGCCAGAGACCACCGGAAGATCGGCAAGGAAATGGGCCTGTTCATGACCGATGAGCTGGTAGGCCGGGGCATGCCCATGTTCCTGCCCAGAGGCTATACGGTCTGGCAGGAACTGGAGAATTACATTAAGGAAAAGGAGCGCAAGCTGGGCTATCAGCACGTGATGACCCCCTGCGTGGGCACCGTCGCCCTGTACCAGACCTCCGGCCACTGGGCACATTATAAGGACAATATGTTCCCCGCCATGGAAGTGGACGGCGAGAGCTTCGTCCTGCGCCCCATGAACTGCCCCCACCACATGATGATCTACGCAAACCGCCCCCACTCCTATCGGGAGCTGCCCATCCGCATCGGTGAGATTGCCCATGACTTCCGGTATGAATCCAGCGGCACCCTGAAGGGCATTGAGCGTGGCCGTCACTTCTGCCAGAACGATGCCCACCTGTTCGTCACCCCTGACCAGATCAAGGACGAGGTGGCCCGTGTAGTTGGCCTCATCCGGGATGTCTACAAGGATTTCGGTATTACCGACTACCGCTGCGTCCTGTCTCTGCGGGACCCCGAGGATAAGGTCAAGTACCATCCCGATGATGCCATGTGGGAGAAGGCCGAGTCCGCCCTGCGGGAGGTGCTGACCGAGCTGGGTATCCACTTCACCGAGGAAATCGGCGAGGCTGCCTTCTACGGCCCCAAGCTGGACGTGAACGTCAAGCCCGCCGTTGGCGCGGAGTATACCCTGTCCACCTGCCAGCTGGACTTCTGTTTGCCTGCAAAGTTTGACCTGAAGTATGTGGATTCCGACGGCAAGGAGCAGACCCCTGTGGTGCTGCACCGGGCGATCCTGGGCTCCCTGGACCGTTTCATGGCCTATATGATCGAGGAGACCAAGGGCAAGTTCCCCGTGTGGCTGGCCCCCCTGCAGGTCAAGGTGCTGCCCGTGTCCGAGAAGACCATGGACAATGCCCGTCAGGTCAACCAGGCTCTTGAGGACGCCAACATCCGCACCCAGCTGGACGAGCGCAGTGAGAAGATCGGCTACAAGATCCGGGAGGCCCGCCAGATCGACCGGGCACCCTATATGCTGATCCTGGGCACCAAGGAGGCCGAGGATGGTACCATCTCCGTCCGCAACCGGGATACCGATGAGACCTCTGTCATGAAGCTGGATGAATTCATTGCCAAGGTCAAGCACGAGATCGAGACCCGGGCCCACTGATTTTTTTGAAAACGAAAAACCTTCCGAGCGGATTTGCCCGGAAGGTTTTTGTTATGCTTGCAGCTGCGTTTGCTTTTTTCGGAATAACCGACAAAAGGCGAGATGATTCAAAAGCGTGCACAGGCCCCAGCACAGAGGATAGGACATATAGATGGCCTCAATGGTGCCTGCATGGGCGGCATAGGTGAAAATCCATGTCAGGCGGAAGGCAACGGAGCAGATGACAGAGATATACAGCGGTGTTTTTGCATCCCCCAGGCCGTGTTCACAGCCGCTGACCACATTCATGGTGCCGCACAGACCGAAGAACAGGCACATATAGAACATCCGGATCCGTGCGTAGTGGGCGATAGCGGCATCCGTGGTGAAGAGCCACACGAGCTGCGGCGAGAGAAGATACAGCACGATTCCCGCAAGCTCTGCAGCGGAGAAAACCGCCAGCATGGTGGTGCGGTATACGGCGCGGACTCTGCTCATGTTTTTAGCACCGTAATTCTGGGAGGTGAATACGGTGCAGGCATTGGCAAAACCCGTGAAGGTGATGACCATAAGCCCCTCCAGGGAGGTTGCCACGGTGTTTCCGGCGATGACGGCGCAGTCAAAACGGTTGATGACCGAGGCGATGATCACGCCGGAGAGATTCAGAATGATTCCTTCCAGAGAGGCGGGAATACCAACCTGAAGTACGGGCTTCAGTCCGGCAAAAAGGGTCAGCTTCCCCAGATCGAGCTTTAACTCATCTTCCTGTCGGCACAGGAACAGCATCGTTGCTCCTGCCAGTAGAAGCTGGGAAAGGACGGTGGCAATAGCCACACCAAACACATTCCAGTCCAGTCCGATGACAAATGCCAGGTTCAGAAGAATATTGATGCTGGCCGCGCCGATTTCCAGGAAGAAGGGAACATAGGCATTGCCCTTGGCCTGCAGGGCAGCGGAGAGCATGGTGCTCAGCAGCGTCAGGGGCACACCCAGAAAATAGATCCGGAAATAGACCAGTGCATCGGTCAGAATCTCCTCCGGGCAGTTCATCAGCCGCAGGATCGGCGCAGAGAAGACGATGACGATCAGGCTCAGTCCGCCGCCCAGCACCAGGGCGGTGAGGGGCAGGCTGTGCAGCAGCTTTGTGACCTGTTCGGGCTTTCGTTCCCCGTAGTATTTCCCAAAGACCACGGTGATGCCGGAGGACAGGGCGGTCAGGCCGCTAACCAGGAAATTCAGGATGGATGCGGACGCACCAATGGCGGAAATGGCACCGTCGTGCCCAAACCGGCCGATCACAACGGTATCGGCGCAGGAGAACAGCATGGTCAGCAGGGCGGACAGGGAAATGGGCAGGGCAAAAATCAGCATTCCCTTTAGAATGCTGCCCTGTAAGGGATTGACTTCCAGTTTCGTGCGCATTGACAAAGCTCCTTTTCTTTGCTATGTTGTATTATAAAGGATAACGTAAGGGAACAGTCAAGGGGAAATTTTATGAATACAGGAGAATTTGCAAAGCGCTGCAGAACGGAAAAGCGGACGATTTTCCATTATGAGCAAATGGGCCTGCTGACACCGGCTGCCGTCCACGAAAATGGCTACCGGGAGTTTTCCGAAAGCCAGCTGGAAATCATGGACATGATCAAGGTTTTGCAGGCCGCGGGCTTTACACTGCGGGAAATCAAGCAGATCATTGCCAAACCGCCGGAGCAGCGTCGGGCGGACTTTTTTGCCTCCAAGGCATCTCTGGAGGCGAGAATTCAGGAGCTGCGGCGGATGGAGCGCTATATTGAGAAAAAGCAGCAGCTCTGGCAGGTCTATTGCCGCAGTCGAGACAGCGGGGTTCCGTACCAATATGCATTCTGCCGCTTTACATATGCGGAAAAGGCTGTGGATGCGGGGAACCATTTCTTTTCATTTTTGCAGGATGGGGATTATGATCTGTTTTGCATTGATGAAAGCGGCGGCGTATTCGTCATGAAAGAGGTTCCTGAGGGGCAGTGCCGGGAGGGAATGGCCAATCAATTCTTTTTGGAGATCCCCTCGGGCCAAAGTGATCTCTTGGTGCTCATTCGGGAAAGATTGAGGGAATTCGGCTTCCTGGGGGAGCAGCGCTGCTATCTGCAAACGCTGCCCCATCTGCTGCTGGAGGATGGAAAGGCGGTGCTCCGGGCAACGGTTTTCGGGCATTTTGAGGAAAAAACGGAAGCACGTTAAATTTATCTTGACGAACCACCGGGGTACAGTGCTATAATGATTTTTCACGAGAAAACCCAGGGAAGGAAAGAAAAACAGAAAGATGAGCAAGCGTTTGGATAGAAATATGCTGTCGGTCATTTTTGCGCTGGCATGGCCTACCATGCTGGAGGAGCTGATGCAGACAGCGGTGCAATATATGGATACCGCTATGGTTGGCACCTTGGGCACCCAGGCTACGGCGGCGGTGGGGGCCACGGGAACGGTATCCTGGCTGGTGGGCAGTACGGTCTCAGCGGTGGGCGTTGGCTTCCTGGCCCTGATCTCCCAGAGCTATGGAGCAGGGGACCGGGAGCGGGCCAGGCGGGCCTCTGCCCAAGCGGTCATAATGACTGTGATCGCGGGGCTGCTGTTCACCGCCATCACCACAAGCCTCAGCGGGAAAATCACCCAGTGGATGCAGGTGGATGTGTCCATCCGGGATATGGCATCCCAGTATTTCCTCATCCTCTATAGCCCGATGCTCTTCCGCGCCGCCAGCATTATATTTGCCACGGTTCTGCGCGCCGTGGGGGATACCAAAACCCCTATGCGGGTCAGCCTGAATATGAACCTGGTGAACATCGTGCTGAACTTCCTGCTGATCTATTCCAGCCGGGAGGTGCATCTGTTCGGACTGACCCTGCCGGTTTGGGGTGCGGGCTGGGGCATTAACGGCGCGGCGGCGGCCAGTGCCGTTGCCTATACCTATGGCGGCGTTGCCATGACGCTGCGGTTGTGGAAGCACCCGGATCTGTCCCCCAGGGGCCAGCGGTTCCTGCCGGATGGGGAGATTCTGAAGCCCTGCTGGAAGGTGGCCTTCCCCAATATGCTCCAGCGCTTCGGGACATCCCTGGGCTATGTGGCCTTTGCAGCCATGATCAATGCGCTGGGGGATACTGCCACAGCTGCCCACACCATTGCCAATACGGTGGAATCCCTGTTTTACATTCCCGGCTGGGGAATGCAGACCGCTGCAGCTACCCTGGCAGGCAATGCCCTGGGTGCCCGGGACGAGAAAAAACTAAAAAGTCTGGCAGGTACCTTGCTTCCTCTGGAAGTGGGGCTTATGGTGGTGTCCGGCGGGCTGCTGCTGATTTTTGCGCCTCAGCTTATCTCCATTTTCACCAAGGACCCCCAGGTGAAGGCTTTGGGTACCACGGTGCTGCGGATGGTTGCGATTTCTGAGCCATTCTACGGTGTCCCCATTGTGCTGGAGGGCATCATGCAGGGCACAGGCCGGACAGTCCCGCCCTTTGTGTTCAATATCCTTGGCATGTGGTGTGTCCGTATCCTTGGAACCTTCCTTTGCACCCGGTTCTTAGGGCTTGGCCTGGTAGCCGCCTGGGGCTGCATGATCGGGCACAATCTGCTGCTGTTTGCCCTGTTTGCGGTGTACTACGCTATAGGAAAGGCACTGCCGAAAATTGCATAAAAAAGAGCCAGCCTGGAGGCCATTTTCCGCTTCCAGGCTGGTATTTTACTCAAAATGTTCCATGTCCAGGAACTCTCCATCCTGAGTAAGTGGGGAGAGAACGCCGTCACGTACCAGGTAGCTTTCTCCGCACAGCAGCAGGCAGCCTTCATCCTGATAGAAATAGCTGCCATCCGGAATGGCGAAGAAGCACCTTCCCTGACTGTCCGGCAGGGTGATGTCCTCAAAGAGCCGCAGGCCGTCTACGGTATCGTTCTTAACTTTCTGATAATGGGGAAGAACGTTGACCTCTGTCAGGTCAAGCCCCGGAAAGAAGCGGACATAGTCCGGGTCAATCCCTTCGCCGGGCTCTTCCGGCTGGGCGTAAACCATCTGTGCCATGTTCATGGACCCGGCGCTGATGCCTATGACTACACCCGGATAGTCTTGCAGGAGCACATCCAGGGCGATTTCCCAGAAAAAGGCCGCCTGGGTGGGAACATGGCCGCCGGACAGGATCAGAAGGTCACTGGAGGACACAAGCTCTGCCGCGTCCTCTGCATTTACACCGTCGAGAATATTCCACCGGCTGGGGTAGATGCCGGCGTTTGCCAGAGCAATGAAGTCATCCGCCCCAAACTGACAGGTCAGATCGTGGCGCTCGGGGCTGGAGGCGATCACGGTAACGCTGGGATATTCCGGCAGTGCTGCGCGAAGACGGTCCACAAAGCCATTGGCGTTGGAAAAAACCGGTCCGTCTACAGCAAAGGGGCTGCTGGTAATAAACAGTTTCATCTTTTTTCTCCAATCTCAAATCCGGGGAAATACTCCTCCACAAAGTCCACCTTTTCCACCTGGAAGCACTTCCCGTTCAGATATTCCAGAGGCCCGGAATCCGTGGTGAACAGGAAGGTCAGCCGGTAGGAGTAGAGGGCCTGATAGGTCCGGTCATACCGCTTGTCCAGCTTGCCGTACTTCCCGTCTCCCAGCAGGGGGTGCCCTGCGTGGGCAAATTGGGCGCGGATCTGATGGGTTCTTCCTGTGATCAGCTCGCATTCCACAAGAGACAAGCCGTTCCGGGCGGCAAGGGTTTTGTAGTTCGTCTGGCAGGTCTTGGCCCCGGGCTTGGGGCTGTCCGTCACGAAAACACGGTTTTTGACGGCATCCTTGAAAAGATAGCCCTTGAGGCTCCCTTCCTTGGGCTTTGGGGTGCCCTCTACGATGGCCAGATACCGCTTGTCGATTTCCCGGTCCTTGATCTTCTGATTCATGACCCGCAGGGCTTCGGCGGTTTTGGCTGCGATGACAATGCCCCCGGTGTTCCGGTCGATGCGGTTGCACAGGGCGGGGGTGAAGGCGTGCTCTTCCCGGGGCCGCCATTCGTGCTTCTGGTACAGGTAAGCCTGAATCTGATCGATGAGTGTCCGCCCGTATTCCGCCCCGTCGTGGGGGTGCACCGCAAGGCCCGGGCGCTTGTCCACCAGAAGGATGTGCGCATCCTCATAGACGATGTTCAGCTTGGGGGCGGCAACGGTCAGATAGGCGTTGTCTTCCCGGGGGGTGTCGAAGAATTCGTCGTTGATGTAGAGCTGCAGCTTGTCGCCCACTTCCAGCCGAGTGTCCCGCTGAGCCCGCTGGCCGTTGCGCTTGATGCGCTTCAATCGGATGTATTTCTGAGCCAGCGAGGCAGGCAGCAGGGGAACGGCCTTTGCCAGAAACCGATCCAACCGCTGACCGGCATCATTTTGGCCGATGGTCAGTTCTTTCATTCTTTTCCCTCAAGTTCTGCAAAGTGCTTGTTGATCTGGTCCGTGAACTCCTGGGCGGCGTTGTAGCCAAGCTTTCGCTGCCGGATATTGATGGCGGCAACCTCCAGAATCACGGCCAGATTTCTGCCGGGGGTGATGGGGATGGTGTTCATGGGGATTTTCACCCCCAGGATTTCCATATATTGCTCCTCAAGTCCCAGCCGGTCATAGGCGTCCTGGTTGTTCCAGGGAACGATATTTACCACCAGATCGATGGTCTTCCGGGACCGCACAGAGCCCATGCCAAAGAGCTTGGCAACGTTTACAATGCCGATGCCCCGCAGCTCGATATAGTCCCGGATGAGCTCCGGCGCGCTGCCGGCCAGGGTATTGGTGCTGATCCTGCGAATTTCTACCGCATCGTCTGCAATGAGCCGGTGGCCCCGCTTCAGCAGCTCCAGGGCGGCCTCACTTTTGCCGATACCGCTTTCGCCGGTGAGGAGCACGCCCTCGCCGTAGATCTCCATAAGCACACCGTGCCGGGTTACCATGGGGGCCAGCTCCGCCCGGAGATAGGAGATCAGGGAGGAGCAGAAGCTGCTGGTGGCCTCGCTGGAGCGGAGAATGGAAATATTGTGCTTCTTCGCCATGGCCAGGCATTCCTCGTCCACCGGCAGACTGCGGCAAATCAGCAGGGCGGGAATTTTGTAGTCAAACAGCCGGTCGAAGATCACCAGCCGCTCCTGAGGGGTCTTCTTGTGGAGATAGCTCCATTCCATGTTGCCAAGGACCTGGAGCCGCCGGGGTTCAAAATGGTCAAAATAGCCGGAGAGCGTCAGACCGGGGCGGGCCACGTCCTCCACGGTCAGACGGATGGAATTATAGTCAGTGGAGGCGAAAATAACCTCCATTTGGAATTCTTTTGTGATAGAAGGAAGCGTTACATTAAATTCGCTCACACCTGCCACACTCCTCTTTCATAAGCTACCTTTCATTATACCAGAGTGCAAAAGAATATCAACCGAAAAATAAAAAGAAAAAAGTGAAAAAAAGACTTGCTTTTTTCTTCAATCTTTGCTATTATATCTAGGCGTTCGAATGAGACGCAAGAGTTTAACGAGTTGTCCGGATGGGAGGTGCAATGAATGGCGAAGTGTGATTTTTGTGGCAAGGGCGTAACCTTTGGTATTAAGGTTTCCCACTCCCACAGACGTTCCAACCGTGCCTGGAAGCCCAATGTGAAGCGGGTCAAGGCTGTTGTCAATGGAACTCCCTGCCATGTGTACGCTTGTACCAGATGCCTCCGTTCCAACAAGGTCGAGAGAGCAGTTTGATTTCTGCCTTTCGGGTCCCTTTTGAGCGGACCGTCTGATTCCGTGGCTGATAAATACGCTGCCGATACTCCGGCAGCGTTTTTATTTTGCCAAAATTTCCAAGGCCCCTTCCGGCATCGCCGGAGGGGGCCTTTGCGTGTAAAGGATCTTTGCCGTGCTGCCCCTGGGCGGTGGGGCCTTTTTGCATTACAGTGCCTTTTTGGGGCAGCTTTTCACGCATTCCATGCACAGAATGCACTCCGTGCCGTTTTTGCGGCGGCGGGAATTGTCGGTAACGTCTACCTCCATGGGGCAGACCTTTTTGCATTTGCCGCAGGAGACGCATTTGCTGTGGTCGCATTTCACCCGAAACAGGGAGAAATAACTCATGGGCTTGAGAAAAACGGTAATGGGACAGATATACTTGCAGAAAGCCCGGTTGTCATGGAGCCGAAACGCCAAGAAAATGCCCACGGCATAATAAAGGCTGTTGCCCAGGAGAAAGGCCCAAAAGAGAATGGCCTCTTTGTTCTGGATGCCCAGCAAAAACAGGGCGGCGACGAAGAGAAAGGAGGCGGCGAAGACGGTATAGCGTATCCACCCAAAGCTTTTTCGGGGGCCGGGGGAGGTCTTGTAGGGCAGGAAATCCAGCACCATAGCGGTCCAGCAAGCATAGCCGCACCAGCCCCGCCCGAAAACCAGAGGTCCAAAGATTTTGGCAACGGCATAGTGAATGGTGGCGGCGGTGAAGCTGCCGCTGAACAGATAGTACCAAAAGCCCTCCAGCTGCATATTTTCCCGGCAGAGGATCCCCAGATATCCCAGCATGTACGTACCAACCAACAGCTGGGAGACCCGCCGGGCCTGGGGAACACCGCGGAGGAAGAGAAACACCCCAAGTGCCAGGGAAATGCCGATGTAACTGAAATTCAGAAGATAGAATATGTTTCCTTTTCCAAGCCAGAGACTCACGGCCACGGCCTCAAATACGGCCAGCAGCAGGGTGGGGATCAGGTATTTTTTCATAGGGTGCACCTCCGTTTCAAAAAAATTATATCAGCGGAAATAGAAATAGGCAAGCGGAAAATTGGCCGGATATGCGCTGCAATATGCCTTGTTTTCGACAGACGGAACGTGCTACATTCAAGCGGCATTCACGAGGGGAAGCGCCGGAAGTGTGAGATCCGGCCCTGGTGCTGCGTTCAAATTTGTCTCGGAATAAGGAGTGCTTTTTATGGACCCTGATGTGCGCAGACAGAATTGTTCCGAAAAAATACATACGCCCGATTGGCGAAAAAAGCTTTGGCATCTGGGCGTTCCGGTGCTGTCCTGCCTGGTGGCGCTGGGAGCAGCCCTTGCGCTGATCCTTCCGGCGGCAACTCTTTCGGCTGACGTCTTTTGCGGGCTGGAGGAGCACACCCATGGACCGGAGTGCTGGGGGCAGCGGTTGGCCTGCGGCTTGGAGGAGGCACCTTTAAAGAAGGAGGGGCCTTCGGAGGAGGAGCAACCGGAGAAGCAGCCAGAGGAGGACCAACCGGAGGACGGCCTATTAGAGGATGAGCAACCGGAGGACGGCCTATTAGAGGATGAGCAACCGGAGGAGGAACTGCCGGAAGGAGAGGAGCCATTGGAAGAGAAGGCCCATGTGCACACAGAGCAGTGCTATGAGACGGTGCTGGTTTGTGGCATGGAGGCGCATGTCCATGACCTTTGGTGCTACGCGGACCCGCAGGCTGATTTGGAAACACCGGATATCTGGCGGCGGACCCTGCCGGAACTGACGGGAAATTGGAAGGCGGACCTTTTGGCAGTGGCCCGCAGTCAGCTGGGCTACAGGGAAAGCAGCCGCAATTACATTGTGGGTGCGGATGACAGAATCGAGGGATATACCCGATACGGTGCATGGTGCGGGCGGCCCTATGGGGACTGGAATGCCGCCTTTGCGGCATTTTGCCTGCGCTACGCCAACATTCCATCAGATGTTGTGCCAAGCGATGCAGACTGCGCTGTCTGGATGAGCCTGCTCCAAAGCGCCGATTATGAAGTGCCGGACCCGGGAGCGCTGATTTTCCTGGATGACGACGCAGACGCAGTGGCGGACCGGGTTGGCATCCTTACGGATGTGTCCGTTGACAGCCTGAGCACCGTAGAGGGCGACCGGGAGGGAATCGTGGGCCTGGGGCAGTATGCACCGGGAGACCCTGCCATAGTGGGCTTTGGGAAGATTCCGTCAAATCCGGATCTTGAAAAATATACCTGCGGCCGGCCGGCCCACACCCACGAAAGCTGCTGCTATGACGGCACCGGGGCGCTGCAATGCGGCTTTGCGGCCCATACCCATGAGGACGGCTGCCAGACGGAAATACGGGAATTTGACTATTCTGATGACGAGCTCACCATGCATATTACAGTGGAGGGGCCGGAAGTGGAAGCGCTGCAGCTGGATGTGCAGACGGCGGAGGAAGCGGGATACTCCCTGTTTTCGTCCTTGACGGGGGAGGAAGCGGAGGCTTCCGAAAATTCGGACCTGCTGCTTCTGCGCAGCCTCAGTCTGCTTCGCGGAGAGGAGCCTATGGATCCTGAGCAGTACCGTATTACCGCTGAGGTTACGGTGAATGCCGCTGTTCTGGAGCCGCTGACACAGGAAACGGCGCTGCTGCGCGCTCAGGCCGTTCCGGAGGCAGAGCTGGGAGTGGTTCTCTCGGCGCTGGATGGGACGGCAGAAACGGCGCTTTTTCTGCCGGGCGCGGAGTCGGTGCCCAGCTTGACCATAGCGGTAGAGCAGGGGATCGTAGCGGTTCAGGCCGGTACCTATCCCAACCCCAGCTATACGGTGCAATACTATGCCAATATTCCCCGCTTTGCAGACAGCGGTGCAAAGGCCTGGACGATCTATGATACCACCGGCGGCATACTGCCGAAAAACAACGGAAACAATAAAACCCGGGAGCTTTATCTGAACGCCACGGGAAACCAAACCGGGAAGAATGCAGGCAATGCCACGGCCATTTACCGCGTGGCAACCTCCACTGCTCTGACGCAGATGTACAGCGACAACCACTTTACCTATGTCAATGCTCCCAACACCGCCTATGTGGATAAACTCATCGACAGCGAGAGCTATGTGTTGGATCAGGTGTGGGTGCTGAAGCAGGGAAAATCGGCCGACAGTACGGAAGCGGCCGACTGGGACATCTATTCGGACCCAAGCCGCATTCATTTCACCAGCCGCCCGGAGCGAGTGGGGGAAAATGTTATCCTGATCACGGACGAAACCTGCCTGCGATTGGTTTACAACTGTCGGGAGGCATCCTTTACGACCCCCAGTACCTTTTATGACTATGATATTTCCGCCGGCAGGAATTCCGAGGGCCTCTGGCGCACCGGTACAGCCGGGATCAACAGCGAAAGCAACTATGCTGCCAGCCGTAACGGCCAGCGGACCTGGCGGTCCTATCGGGATGTGCTGGCTGTGGGCAATGCCAATTGCGGCACCGGTATGGGAGCGTACATCTATGACGGCATCTATTTAAACCAGTTCAGCGGACAGAATTCCGGCTGCGCCTTCGGCCTGGCAGATTCGTTGTCTGGCGGACAGATCGTCTACAATTCCTGGATCGCAGCGCCCAGGCTCTTTAATGAAGGGGATGCTTTGGGGAAGCACATCTATTCCGGCAGCAGCCTGACGTTCCAAAGAATCGGGGATACCTACACGCTGGATTCGGCAAATGTCAGCGGCGTTGGGACAGTGGATGGCCTTCAGGACTTCTTCAATCCCTCGCCCACATCGGGAACCATTCACGGAAATATTCTGACCAATGACTTCTGGCCGCTGGATGGGGCTGTCAACAAAACGGACCCCAGCTTTGGCGCAGCCGGGCAGGGCGTTCCCTATCTGGGCTATACCAATGCCCCGGGTACCTGGCAGGAGAACAGAAGCACCTTCCCCGTCAGCGATGACGGACGGGCGCATAACTGCTTCTTTGGCCTGCAATATGCCGTATCCTTCAGCCTGACGGAAGATTACATAGGCCCTCTGGAATACTGCTTCTTCGGAGACGATGATATGTGGGTATTCCTGGATGACCGCCTTGTCTGCGATATCGGCGGTGTCCACTCTGCGGTGGGGGAATATGTGAATCTGTGGGATTATCTGACGCCCGGCCAGCCGGGGACCCATACGCTGACCTTCTTCTACACCGAGCGGGGGGCTTCCGGCTCCACCTGCTATATGAATTTCACCCTGCCCTCTGTGACCGGTGTGAACATCGAGCAGAAGACCACCCAGCTGCGTATCCAGAAGAACGTGCAGGGACGGCACGATGCATCGGCGGAATTTGCCTTTCACATTCGCTTCCTGGATGCCCGGGGAGAAGGGGTACAGGATGACTACGCCTATAATCGCCATTCCGCCGACGGCAAGCCTCTGGAAACGGATCTGATCATCTGTGACGGCAGCGATTTTTCGCTGCGGGACGGGGAATACCTTGTTATCCGCCATTTGCCCTATGGTCTGCGCTATCAGATCACCGAAATTACGACGGAGGGCTACTCCGTCACGAATACGGTCAACGGTGTGCTCCTGCCGGGGGCGGAAGCGGAAGGGACCGTTGCGCAGAACGGAAGCAATACGGTGGAATTCACCAACACCCGCAATACCTTCGCCTTTTCCCTGCAAAAGCAGGACCCGGACGGAACGCCGCTGACTGGGGCGGAATTCACTCTGACGGACAGCAGCGGAAGTCCGGTTTTGGCACTGGATGCAGGCAATGGCAGCTTCAGAGTTCCGGAAACGGATGAGGAGACGGGCAGTGTCGCTCGGTTCCAGGTGAATGCTTCGGGAATTCTCAGTATCAGCGGCCTGCGGCCTGGCAGCTATACGCTGCGGGAGACTGCGCCTCCGGCGGGATGTATCGCCATGACGGAAGACATCCGCCTGACAATTGGACTTAATGGCGAAATCTCCCTTTCCGAAAACAGCCTGGTATCCTGCACAGGCAGCGTTATCACGGTGAAAAATGAATATGCCCCCCGGGTGCTGACCCTGGAAAAGAAGGTGCTGAACGCCGATACCACCGGAAAGTTCGATTTTCTCCTGAGCTATCCCGGTGAAGACGGGCAGCCCGTCACACATACGCTCTCCCTGGCAAATGGCGAAAAGAGCGCCGTTTCCATTCCCTATGGTGTAAACGTGACCATCCGAGAGGCGGAGCACAATGGCTTTGCCCTGACTTTCCGAAACGGGGAAACCATCCTGGAAAGCGGCCCGGATGACAGCTTTACGTTCCGGATCTTGGAGGATGTCACCATAACGGCGGTGAACACCGCAGGCTATGTGCTGCCGGATACCGGCGGCGGGGGAGAGGCGGGATTTGCCGTCACCGGCACCATGCTCCTCGCTGCAGCTTTTGCCATGTGTCTGCGAAAAAGGAGGGATGGACAGCAGCTCTGAAAAGAATGAACCGAATATGTACAGGAATTTTGAAAGGTAAGGAAGCGGATATGATGAAAAAAGTCTCTAAAATTTTTTCTTTGCTCTTGGCGTTGGTCCTGATTCTGGGACTTTCCGCCACGGCTTTTGCCGATGGAACAGCCACTACCGGAAGTATTACCATCAACAATGCCGTCGTGGGCCAGACCTATACGGTTTATCGTATTTTTGACCTGTCTCATGACGATACCTTTGAGGCCATTACCTATACGGTGAACCCGGCGTGGGAAGCTTTCTTTGCAGACCCCGCAACGGCTGCGGCCCCCGGCCGGAACTATGCGGATATCGATGGGCAGGGCTATGTCACCTGGAAGGCAAGCGCAGATCCTGCGGAATTTGCCAAAAAGGCCCAGGTCTATGCGGCTGCGCTCAGCGACAATCAGGGCCGGGTGACGGCTGCCGGGACCAGGGTGGAATTCAAGGACCTTGCCTTTGGCTACTATCTGGTGGATTCCAGCCTGGGCGTTCTGTGTGCTCTGGATACGACCATGCCAGATGTTACAATGCAGGAAAAGAACGGTGTGCCAACGGACTACAAGGAGGTGCAGGAGGACGCCACGCAGGCCTTTGGCCGGGTCAACGATGCGGATATCGGCGACATTGTCAACTTCCGGAGCACCGTTATTACCCAGCCCGGTGCGGAGAACTACGTATTCCATGATAAAATGTCCGCTGGCTTGACTCTGAATTACAGCAGCGCCGCTGATATTTCCGTCACCTTGAATGGAAATGCTGTGGCGGACGGTGCCTATACCGTAAGAACCGGCCGCGAGGTCACGGATGGCTGCACCTTTGAAATTGTTTTCTCCCAGGCTTTCTGTGATACGCTGGGAGAAAACGGGGAGTTGGTCATCGGCTACAGCGCAACGGTCAATGAAAACGCGGTAATCGCCGGGGAAGGCAACCCAAACGAGAGCAGGCTGACCTATGGCGAGGACGGCCAATTCGACACCACCCCCAGCATTACGAAAACCTATACCTGGGGCATGGATGTGCTGAAATATGCCAACGGTAACCGGGAAAAAACCTTGGAAGGGGTCAAGTTTGTTCTGCTGAATTCCGGAAAGAGCAAGGCTGCACAGGTTGCAAACGGGAAACTCACCGGCTGGGTGGATGTTCCTGCTCAGGGGGCACCGTGGCCTACCGGGACGGAATTGATCACGGATGCAAAGGGCGAGATCATCATCGACGGCTTGGATGCGGATACCTATTATCTGCGTGAGACGGCAGGGCTGCCCGGTTACAACAAGCTGGCAGATGACCAGGAAATCACAATTACAGCCACACCCGGCGAGGATGAGGACACCATGACCTTCAGCCGGCCCACGGCATACATCAACAACCAGTCCGGCACGGAGTTGCCCTCCACCGGCGGCGTGGGTACAGCGTACTTCTACGCCTTGGGCGGCGTACTGGCCGTCGGTGCGGCAGTCCTGTTGGTGACCAGAAAACGTGTAGGGCGGGCATAAGCGAAAGACAGCGGCAGACAGAGGAGTGCCGGTGATCCTGCTGCAGGCAGCGAAAGGGGAGAACGGAATGAAGCGTAAGCGTGGTTTTTCTCTGGTTTTGTGTTTGTTCCTGCTTTCCTGCCTGCTGCCCCAGGCAGTGGGAGCGGAGCGAATCGATCCGGAGCGCGAATGCAGCTTGACGGTAGAGCTTTTTGAGGATGGGGCGCCGGTGGAGGGATTTCCCTTCGGGCTCTTCTATGCAACGTCCGTCAGGGCCCAGGGAGGCTTCACCCTTGCGGGGGATTTCCAGGACTGCCCGGTGGAGATAAACGGATTGACGGCGGCGCAATACACCGATCTTGCCCGGATCCTGGATGCCTATGCCCGGCAGAACAGCCTGAAGCCATTGGCGAAAAAGGATACCGGTGCCAACGGCTGTGCCGGGTTTGATGCGTTGGAGCCTGGGCTCTATCTGGTTGGCAGCAGCACTGCGGTGCTGGGCGGGAAGAAAATAACGGTAGACCCGTTCCTTGTAAGCCTGCCGGGGCAAAATGACGACGGAACGCTTTCCTATCAGCTCACGGCCCAACCAAAGCACAGCACTTCCATACCTGTGGAAACCGTCTCCCGTCGGGTGTGGAAGGCCTGGGATGATGAGGGCTTTCCCTTCGGAAGACCCGGCGCTGTCGTTGTGGAGCTGCTCTGCGACGGCCAGGTCTACGACACACAAATGCTGTCCCCGGAAAACAACTGGCAGTATATCTGGAAGGCTTTGCCCGCCAGGGACAGTGCGGGCAGGCTCCTTACCTGGGCCCTGCGGGAGCGGGCCGTAGAGGGCTATACCGCTACGATCTGGGCGGAAGGGGACACCTTCCTGGTCCGGAACACCTATACGGGGAAGAAGCTGCCTCAGACCGGTCTGATCTGGTGGCCGGCAGCAGTGCTGTCGGCTGCCGGGCTGATCCTGATGGGACATAGCCTCTTTCTAAAAAAGAAAAAATAGAGTTTGTGACGTTAGAGGGCATCGGAAGAATTGTTTGCGGCAGCAAGTGCCGAAATCTGTCCGCTGTGCTTGCTCCCCGGGGAATTCTGTGCTACACTATAGAAAAAAGGAGGCGGTCGGTATGGCGGCGTTTACGGAGCTTTGGACGGAGGAAGGAAAGAAGCAAACCGGGATCCCCTGGGACGCTTACCCCCGGCCCGGAATGCGAAGGAATTCCTTTTGCAATCTCAATGGCCTATGGGACCTTGCGATAGGGGAGCGTGGGGACTTCGACAGGACCATTTTGGTGCCTTTTCCGCCGGAGTCGCTGCTTTCCGGGTTTCATAAGGAAATCCCGGATGGAACTTGCCTGTGCTATCGCCGCCGGTTTGCCGCCCCTGGGGGAGCGGGAAGGGTACTGCTGCACTTCGGGGCGGTGGACCAGCATGCCCGGGCCTGGCTCAATGGGCAGCTGCTGGGGGAGCACTCCGGCGGCTATGATGGCTTTTCTTTCGACGTGACGGAATTTTTGCAGCCGGAAAATGAACTGCTGGTGGAGACCCGGGACGATCTGCGGGACAAAACCATGCCCTACGGCAAGCAGCGCCGGGACAGGGGCGGTATGTGGTATACCCCTGTTTCCGGTATCTGGCAGACGGTATGGATGGAACGGGTTCCGGATGATTATATCCGGGAGCTCCATTTCTCCACAGAGGGGAATACCGCAAATCTGGAGCTGGTGGGCCCCAAGACGGGAATGCTGTGCCTGAAAACACCGGAAGGGGAAATACAGGTGCCGATCCGGGAGGGTAAGACAGCGCTGACGCTGTCAAACCCCAGACCCTGGTCCCCGGAGGACCCTTACCTCTATGAAGCGGTCGTCCAGGCGGGGCAGGACCGGGTGGAGAGCTACTTTGCATTCCGGACCCTGGACATCAAAACCGTAGACGGAATGCCGCGGCTGTGTCTGAACGGCAAGCCCTATTTCTTCCATGGCGTTCTGGACCAGGGCTATTGGAGCGATGGCCTCTGGACACCGGCAGACCCCAAGTGCTTTGACGAAGACATCCTGGCTATGAAAAACCTGGGCTTCAATACCCTGCGCAAGCACATCAAAGTGGAGCCGGAGCTCTTCTATTATGCCTGCGATCGGCTTGGCATGGTGGTATTCCAGGACATGGTGAATAACGGCACCTACCATTATCTGCGGGATACCGTGCTGCCGACCCTGAACCTGGGAAAGCACCGCAGTGACGCAGGCCTTCACCGGGATCCCGAGACCCGGGAAAAGTTCCGGGAGAGCATGGAAAAGACGGTTCTGGCGCTGGAGCGGCACCCCTGCGTATGCTATTGGACGATCTTCAATGAGGGCTGGGGGCAGTTTGACAGCCAGAGCCAGTATGAAAGCCTGAAAGCTCTGGATAGCAGCCGCTTTGTGGACACGGCTTCCGGATGGTTTGCCTGTGCGGCTAGCGACGTGGAGAGCCTGCACGTGTATTTCCGCCCGGTGCGGCTGAAGAGCAGCCGGAAGCCGCAGGTGGTCTCTGAGTTTGGCGGCTATACCTGGAAGGAACCGGGACATATTTTCAATCCGGAAAAAAGCTATGGCTATCGCAGCTTCCGGGATAAGCAGGCCTTTATGGATGCGCTGGAAATGCTCTATCGGGAGCAGATCCTTCCTGCCAAGAAGGAAGGACTCTGCGGAGCCATCTATACCCAGCTGTCAGATGTGGAGGATGAGCTCAATGGCCTGCTGACCTATGACCGGGCAGTGTGCAAGGTGGACCCTGCAAGAATGCGGGAGATTGGAAAGCTGCTTCAGGATTGAGGAAAAACAGCAGCGTCGGCAAAGGAATGCGTGCCGACGCTGCTGTTTTAATGATTTGTTTTATGCCTTCCCAGAAACATCCGAACCAGGCTGGAGATCAGGATGATGCTGGCGGCCATAATGCCGGTGACCTCGGCAGTGAACAGCCCCTGGGAGACAAAGCGGTCCATGGCGCCGTCCACGGCCTGCTGCATGGTATAGTACAGGCTTGCCCCGGGGATCAGGGGAATGATAGAAACCACCAGGTAGCAGATGGTCGGGTACTTCCGGACCCGGGCCATGATTTCGGAATACAGGGCGGAAAAGGTTGTGCCCACAAAGAAGGCGGTTCCGGGGGCAAATCCGGCGGAAAGGGTCAGGGCGTAGACTGCGTAGGCCGCAATACCGCCCAGGGTGCACAGGAGCATTCCGGGCCCGTGAATATTGAAAAGAATGGAAAAGCCTGTGCAGCCCAGAAAAGCGCCGAAGCACAGAAGCCACAGGCTGTGGGCGGCGGTCCCGGCAATTCCGGGCGGCCCCCAGAACTGGATGGTCAGATTTCTGGCAGCGGCGGAACCCAGAGCCATGGATCCGGCAATCAGCAGGACCTGCACGCATTTGTGAATGCCGGAGCTGATATCCCCATAGATCATATCTCGCAGGGCGTTGGTGAACACCAGCCCGGGAACCAGGATCATCATGCCGCCGATGATCACCGTATCGGCATTGGCCGCAATACCTGCTGCACCCAGGCCATAGGCCAGCAGGGACATGAGAAAGGAGGCGGCAAGGGTGCTGAATATGGGGTTCGTCTTCATGGCGCTGGCGAACCGATTGACAAAGGCAATCAAAATGCCGCCGAGACCGGCGAGCAGCGCATCCGTCGGGCGGCACCCGAAGAGCAGACCAAAGCCTCCGGCACCCAGAAAGTGCCCCAGTATTACGACCGGAAAGCTGTAGTACGGAACGGACGCCCTGGTTTCCTCCAGCATTTTTGCAGCAATCTCCGGGGCCGGTGTTTCGGCGCAGAGCCGACGGCTCAGGGCATTGAGCCGTTCTACGGCATCCAGATTGTTCCCATGAAACCCGATGCGGCGCATCCGGGTAATGGGGGTGCGGTCAGCGGAGAGAATGCTGACGATCAGATAGTTGTTTGTCGCCGCAACTTCCGGCGACAGACCATAGGCGGTAAGGACCAGCCGCGCGCTGTCCTCTACCCGGTAGGTTTCTGCGCCGGAGATGGCCAGTTCATAGCCTAAGTCCGTTGCCAGATCCAGAAGAAGGTGCTCGTTCATCTTTTTTACTTCCGGGCGAAAATCACGCTGACGGTGTCGGGGCCGCAGTGGCAGGAAATGGTGCATCCGGCCACTGCTTCGTAGACAACGTCAAATTCGCCGCACTGGGCCAGGGCCTCCTGGACGGCGACCATATAGGCGGGGTCTACTTCCGTGTGGACCAGAATCAATTTGCTGCGGTCAATATCCTCCCGGCCTAAGAGGCGTTCCTTGATATAGTTTGCAAGGCATTTGTCATAGTGCCCCCGGTATTTTTTGCCCACGCTCATTTTACCGTCCCGCAGCTCAATGCAGGGCTTCAGGTTCAGAAGATTTGCGCCCAGGGCCGTTACCATGGAGCAGCGGCCGCCCTTGGCCAGATAATCCAGGCGGTCCAGCAGGAAACTGGTTTCGATTTTGGGAATATAGTCTTCCAGCTGCCGGACGATCTCGTCCAGATCCTGTTCCGTCTCGGCCAGCTCGCAGGCCTTCAGCACCAGCAGCCCCTGGCCGCAGCACAGATTCTGAGAATCCACAATGCGCACGTTTGGGAATTTCTGGGCGGCAATCAGAGCATTCTGGCAGGAGGAGGAAAAGCCGGAGCCCAGGTTGATGTGGATGATTCCGTCGTATTCTCCTGCATATTTTGAAAACAGCTCCTGATATACGGCGGCACTTCTGGCGGCGGTGGTGCAGATACTTCCACCCTGGGCAACGTGCCGGAAAATATCCGTGGGGGTGATGGTCACATTGTCCAGAAATTCTTCCTCGTCTTTCATGACAATCAGGGGAACCAGATCAATGCCGTATTTTTCCAGAAGGGAGGCGGGAAGGTCGCAGGTAGAGTCGGAAGTAACTTTGATTTTCATGGTGATTCCTTTCCAATTCAGGGTGAATAGCAAAGAATAAGCACCTGAAACACTGGCCAGGTTTCAAAAGTGCCTCTTGTTTTCTTCGAAACATATGGTAGAATAGTACCATACCAGGCGGGTGGTGTCAATCCCTTTCCGCCGGGAAATCACTTCCCAAAATGGGAATACAACAGGAGGAATCCCCTATGACGGTTATTCACGCTGAGGGTATGATGTGCAATCATTGCAAGGCGCGGGTGGAAAAGGCCTGCCTGGCTGTGCCGGGAACCACCAAGGCAGAGGTAAATCTTGCGGAGAAGTCCGTGACCCTGGAGGGCACTGCAGCAGAGGCGGCCTGGAAGAAGGCCATTGCTGACGCGGGCTATCAGGTTGTGGAGTAAGCCTATGCGGACGGAGTTTACCATTCCTTCCAATGGAGCAGGTCAGCTCCACTGCTGCCGCTGGACCCCGGGGGGACAGCCCAAGGCAGTGCTCCAAATCGTCCACGGCATTGCGGAATATATTGAGCGTTACGATGAATTTGCATCCTATCTCAATGGCCTGGGCTATCTGGTGGTGGCAGAGGACCATATGGGCCACGGCGGAACCGTAGGGGACCAGGGCACCCAGGGCTATTTTGACGGCGGCTGGTTTACGGCGGTCAGCGACAGCTATTCGCTGCTGCAAAAGACCAAGGCCGAAAACCCCGATATTCCCTATGTCCTCTTTGGCCACTCCATGGGGTCCTTCATGACGAGAACCATTCTGGAGGTTTACCCGGAAAGCGGCATTGCTGCGGTGGTCATCTGCGGCACGGGGTGGCAGCCCAGGGCAATCCTGCCCGGGGCCATCGGCATCTGCCAGATGGCCTGCAAGAAAGTGGGGGAGAAGAATCCCAGCGAGACTCTGCAAAATATGGTCTTTGGCGGCTACAATAAGCGGGTGGAGCACCCCAGAACGGAATATGACTGGCTGACCCGGGACGAGGAAATCGTGGATGCCTACATTGCCCACCCCAGCTGCGGCTTCACGGCGACGACGGGCCTGCTGCGGGACATGCTGACCGGCATTCGCTTCATTGAACAGAAACAGAACCTTGCCAAAATGGACAAGAATTTGCCGGTGTTGTTCATTGCCGGAGAGGATGACCCTGTAGGAAATTACGGAAAGGGGGTCCGGAAGGCTGCCGAGGAATTCCAAAAGGCGGGCATGAAGGACGTAACCTGCAATCTGTTCCCTAAGGGGCGGCATGAAATTCTCAATGAGACAAATCGCCGGGAGGTTTTTGACTTCACCGCCGATTGGCTGAAAAAGAAACTGAAATAAAAACGTGGCCCTGCACATAATGTCCGTTTTATTGGACTAATTATATGGTATCTTATAGCCATGAAATCCAAAAGGACGGTGAATGGTTATGTATTCCATCCGATATGTGCAGGGCCATGTTCAAGTGTATGATGCAAAGGGCAAATTCCTGTTTTCCGCAGATACCGAGCGGGAGGCCAGGGAAGAATTGGAGGAATATGCGTAATCTTCGTTTGGATATCTGTTACGACGGCACCCGCTATCGTGGTTGGCAGCGGCTCCCCGGGGTGGAGGGCACCATTCAGGGCAAGCTGGAAACGGTGCTCAGCCGCATCCTGGAGGAGCCCATTGAGGTCTCCGGCAGCGGCCGCACCGATGCAGGCGTCCACGCGGCGCACCAGATCGCCAATTTTCACTGCCAGAATCCCATGCCTGCGGAGAAGATCCTGGAGCAGCTTCGCAGGTATCTGCCGGAGGACATTGGCATATATTCCTGTGAGGAGGCAGCGCCCCGATTCCATGCCCGGCTGAATGCTGCGGGGAAGACTTACCGCTACCGGATCTGGAACAGTGAGGAGCCCTGCGTTTTCCTGCGCCGGTATGTCTGGTGTATGCCGGAAAAGCTGGATGTGGAGGCCATGAACCGGGCGGCGGAAAAGCTTCTGGGAGAGCATGACTTCTCTGCCTTTTGCGGCAATCGAAAAATGAAAAAATCCACTGTCCGCCGTATTGACGCGCTGAAAATCACACGCCGGGGCAATGAGCTGCAAATTACCGTGACGGGAGACGGCTTTCTATATAATATGGTAAGAATTCTGGTGGGGACGCTGGTGGAGGTTGGCCAGGGCCGGAGAAGCCCGGAGAGTATCCCGGCGCTGTTCGGCGCGTCCAGAGAGCAGGCCGGTTTCCTGGCGCCGCCCCAGGGGCTGTGTCTGATGGAGGTAACCTATTGAACATTCAGATATTCGGAAAGAACAAATGCTTCGATACCAGGAAGGCAGAACGCTACTTTAAGGAGCGGCGCATTTCCTTTCAGTCCATCGACCTGAAGCGCTATGGAATGTCCGGAAAGGAATTCGACAGCGTCCTGCGGGCCGTAGGTGGTATCGATCAGCTCATCGACTGGGAAAACAAATCCCAGGAGGTGACCAATATGAAATATATGTCCGATGAAAGAGCAAAAGAGGATAAGGTTTTTGATGATCCCAGTCTGATGAAAACCCCTGTAGTCCGCAACGGAAAACAGGCGACAGTTGGGTTTTGCCCGGAAATATGGGCGACATGGGAATAAAAACAGGGTTACGAAAGCAGCAGTTACCGAAAAGGTACTGCTGCTTTTTTAAATTCTAAATGAAAATTGAAAAGATAGTTCTTGCGAAACGGACGAAAGCGTGGTATGCTAAGGAGGTATCATGACATCTTGGCTGAATCGGCTGTACGCCCTCCTCTGGGGGCCTCCGGCGGTGATTTTCATGGTGGGCGCAGGTTCTTTCCTGAGCTTGCGTTTAGGGCTCCCACAGGTGACCCTTTTCCCAAGAGCTCTGCACAGCCTGACGGCCAGGGAAAAGAAAGCCGGAACGGTTACTCCCTTCCAGGCCCTCTGCACAGCTCTGGCGGCTACCGTCGGGACGGGAAATATCATCGGCGTCAGCGGTGCCATCTGCCTGGGCGGCCCCGGCGCCGTATTCTGGATGTGGCTGTGCGGCTTTGTGGGTATGGCTACAAAGTTTGCAGAGGTGACGTTGGCCGGGCACTACCGGGTTCTGTCCGGTGGAGAACTGGTTGGCGGGCCCATGTACATGATTCAAAGGGGATTGCCCAGAAAATGGCATTTCCTGGCCTACCTCTACAGTGCCTTCGGCATTGTTGCGGCCTTTGGCGTGGGCAATGCCACGCAGGTAAATGCCGTTGTCTCCGGCGTAAATGGGATCCTTGCCGCTTTTGGCAGAGAAGAAAGCCTTTTCGGAAATCTGGCAGTTGGTTTTTTGATGGCCGCGGCAGTTGGGGCAGTGCTCTTTGGCGGCGTCCGGCGCATCGGTGCGGCGGCGGAGCGGCTGGTTCCGGCGGTTTCCGCCGGGTATATTCTGCTGTGCCTTTGGGTTCTGGTGCGCTGCCGGCAGCGTATTCTTCCGGCCTTTGCCGCCATCGTTACCGGCGCGTTTTCTCCCAGAGCTGTCACCGGCGGGCTCATCGGCTCTGCCTTTGTGAGCCTGCGCACCGGCTGTGCCCGGGGCATCTTCACCAACGAGGCCGGCATGGGCACGGCATCCATGGCCTATGCGGCAGCGCAGGATGCCGATCCGGCTGAGCTGGGGCTGCTGGGCCTCATAGAGGTCTTTGCGGACACGATTGTTATCTGCTCGCTCACTGCCTTGGCGGTGCTGACCAGCGGCATAGCCATTCCCTATGGGGTGGATGCAGGCGGCGTGCTGCCCTTTCGGGTGTTTTCCACGGTATGCGGTGGCTGGGCCTCAGCGGCGCTGACATTCTTCCTGTGCGTTTTCGCCTTTGCCACGGTGCTGGGCTGGGGACTCTATGGGGCGCGCTGCGGCCAATTCCTGTTTGGCCCCGGCTTCTGGAAGAAATTTGTGTGGATGCAGATGGGCGGGGTCCTTCTGGGGGCGGTGCTGCAAACCCAAACCCTTTGGCTTGCGGCCGAGATCGTCAACGGCCTTATGGCAGTGCCCAATCTGATTGCCCTTATCGCGCTGAGCCCGGAGCTGGCCCGGCTGGTCCGGGAATACAAAAAGAAATCATAAAGAGAATGTAAAGAAGGGATTGCTTCTTTGCAGCCTCTATGGAGGAATACATATGCAGATATCCATCAATGCCAATCGCTGCGAACCCTCACCCATGCGGAAGTTCCATCCCCTGGCCGTGGCTGCCGAGCAGCGGGGAAAGAAAATCTACCATCTGAACATTGGCCAGCCGGACATTGCAACCCCCAGCGCCTATTTTGAGGCGGTGCGGAAATACGATCCCCAAACGCTGGCCTACGATGCCTCTCCCGGAAATCCGGAGCTCATCCGGGCTGTGCAGAATTACTATGCCGGATTGGGCGTTGACCTGGAGCCCCGGGATATCCTTATTACCACCGGCGGCAGCGAGGCGCTGCTTCTGACCTGCCTGAGCATTCTCGACCCCTATACGGAGGTCATCATTCCTGAGCCCTATTACCCAAACTACACCACCTTTGTCCATGCTGCAGGCGGTGTCATCCGGGCTCTGCCCACCAATCCCTGGGAGGGCTACCGCTATGCCAAGCGGGAGCGCATCGAGAGCCTGATTACCAAGAATACCCGGGCCATCCTCATCACCAATCCGGGCAACCCCACCGGCGTTGTCCTGGACAGAGAGGAAATGCGCATGATCGCAGACATCGCCAAGGAGCACGACCTGTTCCTCATCTGCGATGAGGTTTACCGGGAATTCTGCTATGACGAAAAATTCGGTGTGCCCACCATGGCCCGCTTCCATGATATTGATGATAATCTGGTCATTATTGACTCCGTGTCCAAGCGGTTTTCCGCCTGCGGCGCTCGGGTGGGCTGTGTTGTCACCAAGAATCCGGAGCTGCAGAGTGCCTTGCTGAAATTCTGCCAGTCCCGTCTTTCTGTGGCGACCATCGATCAGATCGGTGCCGCGGCTCTGTATCGTGTGGACCCCAGCTTCTTCCGCCAGTGCAAGGAGGAGTACCGCATCCGCCGGGATACAGTGATTTCCCGGCTGCGCCAGATTCCCGGCGTGGTGGTAGAGGAGCCGATGGGCGCCTTCTACGTCATGGCCAGCCTGCCGGTGGACGATGCAGACCGGTTCCAGCACTGGCTGCTGGACTGCTTTGACGACAAGGGGGACACGGTCATGTTTGCCCCCGGTGCACCCTTTTATGAGACCCCCGGCAAGGGCATTAACGAGGTGCGGATTGCCTATGTGCTCAAGCAGGAGGATCTGGCCCGGGCCATGGAGGTCCTGGCCAAGGGAATCGCCCGCTACCAGCGGGAGGTCATGAATGTGGTTGCCCCCGCGCTGGGATAAAAACGGTCGGGAAAGCCACAGATCGCTTTCCCGACAAATGATTGCCGATCAAAGACGCAGGCGCAGTTCCAACCGAACTGCGCCTGCAATCTTTCAGAAACGTATTTTGTCAGTTTTCCGGCACGCTGCCATCCAGGGAGAGATGATTTCTCTGCAAGGCCTTGCGGATGGCCAGGAACAGGATGGGGGCGAAGATGATGGCTACAACGGCATTGAACACCGTTGCGGGGAGCTTGGCAACGACATCTACTGCTGCAGCGGCGGGCTCCCAGCCCTTGAGGTAGATACCCTTGATGTAGCTCTTGAGCAGATAGGCCAGGGCATAGGCAACGGCGCCGGCGGCAGAGCCGAGGACTGCCTTGCCATAGCCGCCCTCTTTCTTTCCGGCCCGGAAGATCAGGCCGGGGAGCAGACCGTAAATGCCCTTCATCAGGAAGGTCAGCCATGCCTCGGAAATATAGATGGGGTCAAACATATCAAAAATGGCGGAGCCAAGACCGGCGGCCAGACCACCCAGCCGGGGGCCAAGCAGCAGGCCGGACAGGGCGCAGAAGATATTTCCCAGATGGAACGAGGTGGTGCTGCCAACGGCGATGGGCAGCCGGACCCGCAGCGCGGAGCCCACAAAGACCAGGGCAGCCATCAGAGCGGTGAAGACGATTTTTCTTGTAGAGAGCTTTCTTTTCTTTTCCATTTTTCCTTCCTCCCGAAATCGGATGTTGCCATTATAGCAGCATCTGGCCACAAAAAAAGTATCAGAATCATTATGAAAAATAGGGCCAGACAAATTCAAATTGATAAAGAAAAAGGCGGGAATGGGGTATACAGATTTTGCAAAAGGTGTTATAATGGGAAACAAAGGGATAAGCCCTGCTCCAATTGCAAATTTGTACAGAAGAAAGGGATTTTTATCATGAGACTGATTTGCGCCAAGGATTACGAGGACGTCAGCCGTAAGGCTGCCAATATCATTGCTGCTCAGATTCAGCTGAAGCCCGACTGCGTTCTGGGCCTGGCTACCGGCAGCAGCCCCATCGGTACCTACAAGCAGCTGATTGCCAAGTACGAGAGCGGCGATCTGGACTTCTCCAAGGTCAGAACCGTCAACCTGGACGAGTATGTGGGCCTGACCAAGGACCACGACCAGAGCTACGCTTACTTTATGCGTACCAACCTCTTCGACCATGTGAACATCGATCAGGCCAACTGCAACATCCCCAACGGCATGAACCCCGATGCTGAGGCCGAGTGCGCCCGCTATGATGCCGTGATCGATTCCTTCGGCGGCGCGGACCTGCAGCTGCTGGGCCTGGGACCCAACGGCCACATCGGCTTTAACGAGCCCTCCGATTCCTTCGTCAAGAACACCAACAAGGTCAAGCTGACCGACTCCACCATCGATGCCAACCAGCGCTTCTTCGAAAAGCGGGAAGATGTCCCCACCCATGCCTACACCATGGGCATCGGCGGCATTATGAAGGCAAAGCGGGTTCTGCTGGTGGTCAACGGTGCCAACAAGGCCCAGGCCGTGAAGGACTGCTTCTTCGGACCCATCAAGCCCCAGGCTCCCGGCTCCATCCTGCAGCTGCATCCCGATTTCACTCTGGTTGCCGACGAGGCTGCCCTGTCCCTGGTGAAGGACCTGCTGTAATTCCTCTGTATCTGCACTTTAAGCCCCTTGCCGATTCGGCAAGGGGCGATTTGCATATTTCAGGCTTCTGCTTGCGGTGCGTCCTCTGCGTGCTCGTCTTTGCCGATGGTCATAATATCGTAAGGCGTGGTCTGGTAGACGAAGTAGTTCAGCCAGTTGGAGAAAAGCAAATTGGCGTGGCCCCTCCAGCGCACCATGGGGGGCTGGGTGTCGTCGTCGTTGGGGTAGTAGTGGGCGGGTACCTGAATGGGGAGACCCTGGTTTTTGTCCCGCAGGTATTCGCGCTCCAGGGTGTCCGGGTCGTATTCCGCGTGGCCGGTGATGAAAATCTGGCGGCCCCCCTTGGTCATGACTGCGTAAACCCCCGCCTCCTGGGAAGAGGCCAGGATTCGCAGCTCCGGATGTGCCTCGATATCTTCCCGGTGGACGGTGGTGTGCCGGGAGTGAGGCGCATAGAAGGTATCGTCGAAGCCCCGCAGCAGAATGGCCTTCTTGTAGTCTGCCTGATGGGGGAACACGCCAAAGAGCTTCTGTGGCAGGGGGTGCTTCCGGATGCCGTAGTGGTAGTAGAGTCCTGCCTGGGCCCCCCAGCAGATATGGAAGGTGGAGTGCACATGGGTCTTGCTCCACTCCATGATTTCGCACAGCTCCGGCCAGTAGTCCACCTCTTCAAAGGGCAGCTGCTCCACAGGGGCTCCGGTGATGACCATGCCATCGAATTTCCGGTCCTTCACTTCGTCAAAGGTCTTGTAAAAGGACAGCAGATGCTCCTGGGGGGTGTTCTTGGCGGTGTGGGAGGTGGTGTGGATCAGCTCCAAATGGACCTGCAGGGGCGTATTGCCCAAAAGTCTGCTGAGCTGGGTTTCCGTGACGATTTTGGTGGGCATCAGGTTCAGCAGCAAAATTTCCAGAGGCCGGATATCCTGCCGGGCAGCCCGATTCTGGGGCATGACAAAAATATTCTCCTGCTGCAAAACACCTGCAGCAGGCAGATCATTGGGGATTTGAATGGGCATGGGTTTCCTCCTGGGTGATTCTCTTTGGGACAGTATACCATAAACTGTCCCAAAAATCCAGTGCTGTAAGAGATGGCTTTGAATACAAAATAATCGATACAAAAATTTTGAAAAAAGTTTCCAAAAGCGAAGAATTTGACGTTAAAATATTTTCTTTTTGAACGATTGAAACGGAAAATAAGATGTGGTATAATACGCCAGAATCGAGATATCTAAAAAACAATAAAAGAAAGCGAGCGATGCTTTATGCGGAAAACGAAGATTATCTGCACCATCGGTCCGGCTTCTGAAAATGCCGAGACCCTGAAAAAAATGTGCCAGGCCGGTATGAATGTGGCCCGGCTGAACTTCTCCCATGGCACCCATGAGGAGCAGCAGAACAAAATCAATCTGATCAAACAGGTGCGCAAGGAGCTGGGTCTGCCTCTGGCGATCATGCTGGATACCAAGGGCCCCGAGTACCGCATTCGCACCTTTAAGGATGGTAAGGTCACGGTTTCCGCCGGTGATACCTTCACCTTTACGGTGGATGAGGTAGAGGGCGACGAGACCCGCGTTTCCGTGAATTATAAGGGCCTTGTGAAGGACCTGTCCGTGGGGGACCGGGTCCTGGTCAACAATGGCCTGGTGGTCTTCGAGGTAGAGAAGCTCCAGGGCAGCGATGCCATCTGCAAGTGCATTGTAGGCGGTGAGCTTTCCAACCGCAAGAGCATGTCCTTCCCCAATAAGGTTATGACCGGCCCCTTCCTCAGTGAAGCGGACAAGGCAGACCTGCTCTTTGGCATCCAGAACGATGTGGACTTCGTGGCCGCTTCCTTCGTTTCCAACAAGCAGAATGTGCTGGATATGCGGAAGTTCCTGGACGACAATGGCGGCAGCCAGATCGAGATCATTGCCAAGATCGAGAATCGGTCCGGCGTGGACAATATAGAGGAAATCTGCGAGGCCTGCGAGGGCATTATGGTGGCCAGAGGTGACCTGGGCGTGGAGATCCCCTTCGTGGAGCTGCCCGCCATCCAGAAACGCCTGATCAACAAGTGCCGTCTGCTTGGCAAGCGGGTCATTACCGCCACCGAGATGCTGGAGTCTATGATCCAGAATCCCCGGCCCACCAGAGCCGAGATTTCCGATGTGGCCAATGCCGTGTATGATGGAACTTCTGCCATTATGCTCTCCGGCGAGTCTGCCGCAGGCAAGTATCCCGTAGAGGCCGTGGCAACCATGGCCCAGATCGCGGAATTCACCGAGCAGCACACCAGCTACAAAGAGCGGTTCTATAAGAACGACTTCCGCATCAGCAACAACCTGGATGCCATTTCCCATGCCACCTGTGCCATGGCGATTGATGTGAACGCCAAGGCTATTGTGGTCTGTTCCGTCTCCGGAAAGACTGCCCGGATGGTCAGCCGCTTCCGCTGCCCCACGGATATTGTGGGTATGACCGTGGACGAGAAGGCCTGGAGAAAGCTGAACCTGAGCTGGGGCGTTACCCCTGTGCTTGCCAGTGAGTTCAGCTCTATGGATGTCATGTTCTACTACGGCCTGGAGAACGCCAAGAAGTACATGCATCTCCAGAGCGGTGATTGCGTGGTCATTACCGGCGGCCCCATCAATGGCAAGACAGGAAACACCAACACCATTAAGGTTGAGACCGTCTGATCCTGCCAAAGCCCCCGGTTCGTGATATGCACCCCCAATTCCGGATACCCCGGAATTGGGGGTATTTTCATGAAGTGCAGCTGCAGTACATAAAGAGACCTGAGCGTTATTTGTCCAGGATGGAATAGAAAAGCTGGTTTTCCTTTTTGCAGTGTGCTATAATGTAGAAAAATGAAAACAAAGGAGAGAAGACTATGCCCTGCACAACCCTTCTTGTAGGCAGAAACGCCAGCAATGACGGCTCTACCATGATCGCCAGAACGGACGACGGTTACTTTGACGTGAAAAAGCTGGTGACGGTGGACCCTAAAAAGCAGCCCCGCACATATAAAAGCGTCATCGGCCATCTGACCGTTGAGCTGCCGGAGAACCCCATGCGCTATACCACCTGCCCCAATGTGAACCGGTCCGAGGGTATTTGGGCCGCAACGGGCATCAACGAGGCCAACGTGGGCATGACCGCTACGGAGACCATCACGACCAATCCCAGAGTTCTGGGGGCGGACCCTATGGTGGAGTACCGGAAGGCCAAGAGCCGCCGGGAGAAGGATGTTCCCGGAGGAATCGGCGAGGAGGACCTGGTGGTTCTGGTGCTGCCCTATATCCATTCTGCCCGGGAGGGCGTTGTGCGGCTGGGAAAGCTCCTGGAGCAGTACGGTACTTATGAGTCCAATGGCATTGCCTTCAACGATGACAAAGAGGTCTGGTGGATGGAGACCATCGGCGGTCACCACTGGATTGCCCGCCGGGTGGCGGACGATGAATGCGTCATTATGCCCAACCAATTCGGATTGGATCGGTTTGATTTTGCGGATGCCTTTGGCGAGGGCAGGGAAAACCTGTGTTCCGGGGACCTGAAGACCTTCATTGCGGAGAACCACCTGGACACCGGCAACGATGGCGTGTTCAATCCCCGGAACTGCTTCGGCTCCCATACGGATTCCGACCATGTTTACAATACCCCCCGGGCCTGGTTTATGGGAAAAATGCTCTGTCCCACCCGCTACCGCTGGGAAGGGGAGCATGCGGATTTTACGCCCAACAGTGACAACATCCCCTGGTCCTTTGTGCCGGAGCGCAAGGTGACGGTGGAGGATGTGAAGTACATTCTCTCTTCCTACTATCAGGGTACACCCTATAACCCCTATGCCAAGGCAGAGGACCCCAGAAAGGGCATTTACCGGCCCATTGGCATTAACCGCACCGGTGTGATGGCCATTTGCCAGATTCGCAATGGAGTGCCGGAAAAGGCCAAGGGCATTGAGTGGATCTGCTTCGGCTCTACCAGCTTCAGTACGGTGCTGCCGGTGTATACCCAGGTGTCCCGCCTGCCCAAATACCTGACGGATGTGACGCAGGACGTGTCCACAGACAACTTCTATTGGAACAGCCGCCTGATCAATGCCCTGACCGATGCCCACTATGGCACGGCCATCGTCCATGTGGAGCGCTATCAGGCAGCCGTTGTCAGCAAGGCCAGGGCACTGCTGCGGGAGTATGATGGGCGCCTGGCGGAAACAGAAGATGACACTCTTCTGGAGCAGGCCAATGAAGCGCTCTGCACCATGGCAAAGCAGGAGACGACCAAGACCCTGAATAAGGTTCTCCTGGCGGCCAGCCAGGGCATGAAGAACGGCTACAGCAGAGGTGATAACTGACCGGGGAGAAGCGGAACAAAAGCTGCAAGTGAAATAAGATGGAGCTGCAAAGCGATGTGCCTTGCAGCTCCTTTTTATAGCGGCTTATATCCGTTTCCCGTGGGTGGTCTGGTTCAGAACCGAGGTGGTGATGGAGACGAAATCCCGGATGTATTTCTTTGTGTTTTCGTCGTTGCGGTAGCAGGCGTAAAAGTGGCGATGGTTTTCGTAGTCCTTCAGGGGATAGAAGGCACCGCCGGAATTGAAGACAAATTCGTCGGCATAGACGTCCGGCAGGACCATGCAGGCACCGCTTTTCAGCGCCACCCGGCGGGCAACCTCCAGGGAAGAGGTCTCCAGGAGAATCTTCGGGCGGATATTATACCGCCGGAACAGGCGGTCCTGAATGATGCGGGAGGAATGGGAGGTGTCCAGGGACACGAAGGCCTCTTTTTCCACCATTTCCAGGCTGATGGGCGTTCCGGAAGGGACCAGCTGGGCCAGCTGGCTGCCTTTTCCGGCCAGAATGCCAATGGATTCCTTTTCGATGAGCTCATAGGCAATGTTGGCCTCGTTGGCTTCCAGGGCGGCCAGGGCCAGATCGATCTGCCCCTTTTGCAGCAGCCCTTCCAGACTGGCGGAGGCGGCCTCCGTCAGCTCGATGGTCACATTGGGATAGGACTTGGTGAAAATGGGGATCACATCCGGAAGCACCTGCATGGCCCGGGTAACGCTGATGCCCAGCCGCAGGCGGCCGCCGTCATCCCGGCGGATGCTTTCAATTTCTTCCTTCAGCCGGGTCTCAATGTCCAGCATGGCCTCTACGGCCTTCAGATAGCGCTCACCGGCATAAGTCAGGTGGAAAGGGGAGGTGCTGCGGTCAAACAAAGGCGTTCCAACCTCGTCTTCGATTTGCCGCAGGGTTTGGCTCAGGGAGGGCTGGCTGATATAAAGCTGCTTGGCCGCAGCAGTGATGGTTCCGTATTGCGCAATGGTTTTGAAATACAGGGCTTGTTTCATGTTCATAGAAAAATCACCACTTTTTTACAGCATATTCACGAATCCTATGGGCGCGAATCAATATTGATTATAAGGAATTTTTTATAGATGTCAAGGTTTATTGTCGGAATATTCGACAGAAATTATACTTAAATAAACAATTAAGTATTTGAAATTGGAATTTCTCTATGGTATCTTATTGTCATCAAAAATGAAAAAAACATAGGGAGGATCAACATGGAAATTCTGAAATCTGCCGCAGCAGGCACTTTGGAATCCAGCGATGCCATGGTCACCGTGGAGCCCGGTGAAGACGGCATTGAGCTGGAGCTTTCCAGCAGCGTTATGAATCAGTATGGCCGCCAGATTAAGGCCACGATCCTGGAGACCCTGGACCGTCTGGAAGTTAAGAATGCTCGCGTGACCGTTGTGGACAAGGGCGCTTTGGACTGCACATTGAAGGCCCGCGTAGAGTGCGCCGTGTTCCGCAGCTGCGATGCATCCAGCGCAAACATTCCCTGGGGAGGTGCCATCAGATGATCAGAAGACCCAAGCCCGAACGGTTCCGCCTGCGCAGAACCATGATGTTTATGAACGCGCAGAAGCCCGGCCTGATCAAGGATGCTTACATCTATGGCTGCGACTCCATTATGCTGGACCTGGAGGATGCCGTTGCAGAGAACCAGAAGGATGCTGCTCGTTTCTCCCTGTACCATGCCCTGACCACCATTGACTACGGCAATACCGAGGTCATCGTCCGAATCAACGGCCTGGATACCCCCCATTGGCAGGAAGACATCCGTGTTTGTGTGGCCGGTGGCGCCGACGGTATCCGGATCGCCAAGTGCGAAAGCGCACAGGATGTGCACACGGTGGAGGCTGCCGTGGAAGCGGCCGAGCGTGAATTCGGCGTGGAAGTCGGCCGGACCCTGCTGATGGCTGCTCTGGAAAGCCCCAAGGGCATCCTGAATGCCTATGAGATCTGCTCCGCCTCCGACCGGATGCTGGGCGTCGCCATTTCCGGCGGCGATTTCCGCAAGTGCATGCAGACCAAGTTCACCCCCGACGGTGTGGATATGATGGTTGCCCGGGGCCAGATGCTGCTGGCTGCCCGTGCAGCCGGGATCCAGTGCTTCGATACCGTGTTTACCGACCTGGACGACAACGAAGGCTTCAAGGCAGAGGTCCTGCAGAACAAGGCTATGGGTTTTGACGGCAAGAGCCTGATCAACCCCAAGCAGATTCGTCTGGTCCATGAGGTTTTTGCACCCACTGAAAAGGAAGTCAAGCAGGCTGAGGCTGTTGTCCGTGCATTTAAGGAGCAGTCCGCCGCCGGTGTCGGCGTGTTCACCGTCAACGGCAAGATGATCGATGTGGCCTTCATTCCCGGCGCTGAGCGCACGCTGCGTCTGGCAAAGGCCTGCGGTATGTATGAGGGGGATCTGGTATGATTAACGCAGTAGGCAGAGATATTCCCGAAGCGCTGCTGGTAAACGGCAAGGAAGTTTACCAGGGCAAGAATTATATGGACGGCAAGTACCTCCAGAAGGCTGCCCCCAAGACGCGCCGGTTCGAAAAGCCCCAGGAGAGCAAGATCGTCGCTACCCTGGTGGACGCACTCAAGCAGTGCGGCGCCAAGGACGGCATGACCTTCTCCTTCCACCACCATCTGCGTGACGGCGACTATGTGGTCAACATGGTCATGAAGGCCGCCATCGAAGAGCTGGGCCTGAAGGACCTGACCATTGCCGCCACCTCTCTGGGCAGCGCCCATGATCCCATCGCCGATTATATTGAAGAGGGCAAGGTCATCGGCATTCAGACCTCCGGCATCCGTGGCCGGATGGGTGAGGTGGTTTCCGCCGGCAAACTGAAGACTCCTGCCATTATCCGTTCCCATGGCGGCCGTCCCCGTGCCATCGAGGCAGGAGAGGTCCACATCGACATCGCTTTCGTCGCTGCTCCCACCTCTGACTGCGTGGGCAACTGCCGGGGTATCGGCGGCAAGTCCAACTGCGGCTCCATGGGCTATGCCATGACCGATGCCAAGTATGCCGACCATGTGGTGGTCGTTACCGACTGCCTGGTCGACTTCCCCAATATGCCCGCTTCCGTGGAAGCCATCGATGTGGATGCCGTCGTGGTGGTCGATTCCATCGGCAACCCCAAGAAGATCGCCTCTGCCGCTGCCCGCATCAGCCAGAACCCCCGGGATCTGATGATGGCCGAGAATGTGGCCAAGGTTATTGCCTCCACCCCCTATTTCAAGGACGGCTTCTCCTTCCAGACCGGTGTCGGCGGCCCCTCTCTGGCGGCCAACCTGTTCCTGGAGAAGTACATGGACGAGCGCAACATCAAAATGGGCTGGGCCATCGGCGGAATCTGCGGCCCCATGGTGGAGCTGCTGAAGAAGGGCAAGGTTGGAAAGGTGATTGACGTTCAGGACTTCGACCTGGATGCCGTGAACTCCATCAACCAGACCCCCAACCACTTTGAGATGTCCGCTTCTCAGTATGCCAACCCTGCCAACAAGGGCGCTTTCGTCAACAAGCTGGACTTCGTGGTCCTGGCTGCCCTGGAAATCGACACCGGCTTTAATGTCAACGTTCTGACCGGTTCCGACGGTGTGCTTCGCGGCGCGCCCGGCGGTCACCCCGATACCGCTGCCGGTTCCAAGGTCTGCATTATTGTCACTCCCTTGACCCGCGGCCGCATGGCTACCGTCTGTGAGAAGGTCGTTACCGTCACCACCCCCGGCGACTGTGTGGATGTGCTGGTCACCGATTACGGCATTGCCGTGAACCCCCTGCGCCCCGACCTCATCGAGTGCCTGGACAACGCCGGTATCCCCCATGTGTCCATTGAGAGCCTGAAGGAGAAGGCCTATTCCCTGGTGGGCCGTCCTGACGACCTGGAGTGGGAGGACAAGGTGGTTGCCGTTCTGGAAGCCCGTGACGGCACCATTCTGGACGTGGTCCGCAAGATCAAGCCCCTGTCCCTGTAAGGACATTCAGGGGGACTGAAAAATGTCCCCCTTTTTGTTATGAATTCCCAGCAGTTTTTGAACCGTAATATAGAAAGGAATTTCGAGAATGAGTGATACCATCGTTGGTCTGCTTGGACTGGTAACCATCGTTGCAATCGTTGTTACCCTGTTCAAGAGCAAGACCCAGCCCGCTATCGCGTTTATTGTCTTCCCCTCCATCCTGGGCCTGATTCTGGTCCTGGGCGGCCGCTTTACCTTTGACAACCTGGCAGCTATGATCAAGGCCGGCTTTAACTCCACTGCGCCTACCGCTGCCCTGTTCGTTTTCTCCGTGCTGTACTTCGGCATTATGACCGATGCCGGCATGTTTGATGTGATCATCGGCAAGCTGATGAAGCTCATCGGCAACAATGTCATCGGCGTGTGCGTCATGACCTGTGTCATTGCCCTGATCGGCCACCTGGACGGCGGCGGCGCTTCCACCTTCTGCATCGTGGTTCCCGCTATGCTGCCCATCTACAAGAAGATGAACATGCGTCCCACCAGCCTGCTGCGGATTGCCGTGCTGGCTATGGGCGTTCTGAACCTGATGCCCTGGGCCGGTCCCACCATGCGTGCCGCTACCGTGCTGGGCATGGAAGCAGGTCAGCTGTGGAACACCATCATCCCCATCCAGATCTTCGGTATCGTCCTGGCCCTGGCCCACTCCGTGCTGACCGGCTTCCAGGAGAAGAAGCGCGGTGCAGGCCTGCCCGCCGGTGCTACCCTGGACATTGCTGAGAGCAAGTCCGAGGAGGAGAAGGAGCTGTCCCGTCCCAAGCTGTTCTGGTTCAACCTGCTGCTGACCATCGCTGTCATCGCCATGCTGATCTGGGATGTGTTCGCCTCCTATGTTCCCTTCATGCTGGGCGTTTCCATCGCTCTGTTCGTGAACTACGGCTTCACCGCCAAGATGCACAAGAAGATCATCAACCTGCACGCCGGTCCCGCTCTGATGATGTGCTCCACCCTGATGGGTGCTGCTGTCCTGATGGGCGTTCTGACTACCTCCTTCATTGTGAAGGACGGCGCTCTGACTGCCGCCAGCGTGAAGGCGATGGAAGTTGACGTGCCCAGCGTTGTTCGCTGCCTGGCCGGTATCATCGAGTCCATTCTGCCTGCTGCCATTGGTCAGCACCTGCCTCTGGTTATCGGCATTCTGTCCGTGCCTCTGGCTCTGGCCTTCGATACCGACTCCTACTTCTTCGGTATGCTGCCTGTCATCATCGCCATCGGCCAGAGCTTCGGCGTAGAGGCCCTGCCCATCGCTGTGGCTATGGTCGTCTGCCGGAACTGCGCTACCTTTATCAGCCCCATGGTTCCCGCCACTCTGCTGGGCGTGGGCCTGGCCGATGTGGATATCAAGGACCACATCAAGGCAAGCTTCCTGTACGTTTGGGTCTTCTCCATCCTGTGCATGCTGTTCGCCATTGTCTGCGGCATTATGCCTCTGTAAATCCGCAACCCGGGAACGGCTGATTGGTGGATCAGCCGTTCCCAAGGGAATGGTTTCCGGCTGTGCTGGGAAGGCCTGAGAAATCGCCCCATGAACACTGCCTCCCGATTGCCGGGAGGCAGTTCCTTGTAGAAGGGGCACTTCACAAATGGGCCGAAAGAATGTATAATAGAGAAAAATCGGTGGGGCACAATGCGAGGTGCGGCCGCACCGTTGGAGGAGAACAAGAATGAGCGAATATGCCTTGACACAGGTTTCCCTGTCAGATAAGCGGATGCTGGCCCAGGTGGATGCGCTTCTGGTGGAGAACGGCATTACCCGGGATGCAAATCTGGACTATATCTGCGCTATGGTGGACGAGGAGAATCGGGTAATTGCCACCGGCAGCTGCTTTGGCGCGACCCTGCGCTGCTTCGCTGTCAACCAGCAGCACCAGGGAGAGGGATTGCTGAATGAGGTAGTGTCCCACCTGATGGAATACCAGATGGCCAGGGGATACACCCATCTTTTCTTATATACCAAAATCAAATCCGCGAAGTTTTTCCAGAGCCTGGGCTTTTATGAAATCGCCCGGGTGGACGGTACGCTGGTGTTTATGGAAAACCGGAGAAACGGGTTCCCGTCCTATCTGTCCCGCCTGGAAAAGACAGCCCGCCCCGGCGTTTCCGGTGCCATCGTTATGAACGCAAACCCCTTCACCCTGGGCCACCAGTACCTGGTGGAGACGGCCGCGGCCCGGTGCGATACGCTGCACCTGTTTCTGCTCAGCGAGGATGCCAGCCTGGTGCCCTTTGGGGTGCGCAAGCAGCTGGTTCAGGCAGGAACAGTTCACCTGAAAAATGTGGTGCTCCACGATTCCGGGCCCTATATCATCAGCAATGCCACCTTCCCAAGCTATTTCTTAAAGGACGATGCTGCGGTGATTCAAGGCCATGCCAAGCTGGACCTGACGATTTTCGTGAGAATTGCCCGGGCGCTGGGAGTTACCGTTCGCTTTGTGGGGGAGGAGCCTACCAGCCAGGTGACGGGGCTGTACAATGAGATCATGGCTGCGCAGCTGCCGGAGAACGGCATCGACTGTGTGATCCTTCCAAGAAAGCAGGCCCTGGGCAAGGCGATCAGCGCTTCTACCGTCCGCGCCGCTTTGCAGGCAGGAGACTGGCAGACCCTTTCCCAGCTGGTGCCCCAAACGACCTTAGACTATTTCAGGTCTTCCGAGGCAGAGCCTGTGCTGCGGCGTATCCGCAGTGCGGAGAATGTGGTCCATTATTGAGGAAATGTCTATGAAGAAAACATCATTGAAAAAAATCTGGGAGATGTTCTTTTATTTCTTCCGCATCAGCTGGTTTACCTTCGGCGGGGGCTGGAGCATTGTGGCCCAAATGCAGAAGGACTTTGTGGATGATAAGAAAGAGCTGACCGCCGAGGAACTGCTGGATATTGTCAGCGTGGGCCGAAGCCTGCCGGGGACGATGATCGGCAATGTGGCCTATCTGTTCGGGCACCGTCAGGCCGGTGTCCTGGGCGGCATTGCTGCAACCGTCGGTATGGTGACACCGCCCATGATCATCCTGTCCGTGCTGACCTATTGCTATGCCATGTTTAAGGACAATATCTGGATTGCCAAAATGCTGACAGGTGTCCGTTCGGCGGTGGTGCCCATCATCCTGGTGGCAGCGCTGAAGCTTCGGGAAGGCGCGTTTCCCACAAAAGCGTGTTATGCCATTGCCATCGTTGCCTGTATCCTGAATGCCTTCCTGAATGTGAACTGCGTTCTGGTGATTCTGCTGGCGGTGGCAGCGGGACTCATTATGGGGAAATGGAAGGAGGCAGAGGCATGAGTGTTCTTTTTCAGCTGTTCTGGAGCTTTTGCCAGATTGGTTTTACCAGCTTCGGCGGAATGTCCATGGTTCCGCTGATCAACGACGAGATGGTCAGCCATGGATGGATGAACGTCTCAGAGGTGTCCGATATCATTGCCATTGCAGAGATGACCCCCGGCCCTTTGGGCCTTAACTGCGCCACCTTTGCCGGTATGCGTGTGGCGGGAATCCTTGGGGCCATTCTCTCTGTGCTGGGTGTTCTGGCCCCGACCTTTACCCTCTGCGCTTTGGCTGCCGTCTTCTTTGAGAAGTTCAAAAACAGCCGTGCGCTGAAAAACATTATGGTGGGGGTTCGTCCTGCGGCGCTTGGAATCATTGTGGCGGTAATGATCGATTTGAGCCGGACCAATTACCTGGTGGACGGCGTTTTCGCCTGGCGTACCGCCGTGATCGCGCTGATTGCCTTCTATCTTCTCGCCAGAAGAAAGTGGAGCGTTCCGAAGGTGATCGTGCTTTCCGCGCTGCTGGGGCTGCTTACATAAACAAAGGAATACCGAGCGATTTGGATGGGTGCTGCTGCATTTTGCCGGGGCGCTCATTCTTTTTTTATTAGCCATTGACATTCTTAAAAATGAGAATATAATTGAATTATAGAATATAGGAGATGGTGATCCACATGGAAATGGCGGAGGCCGTTATGAACCCCGTGCGGCAGAGGATTTTTCAGTATCTGCTTGTGCACGAAACCGGTACGGTCAAGGAAATTCGAAAGACACTTCCGGATATCCCCAGTGCGAGCCTGTATCGCCATGTGAAGATTCTCACGGAAAATGATATCCTCACGGTGGTTGGAGAAAACCGCATCCGTGGAACGGTGGAAAGCGTTTATCAGCTGAATAAAAGTGCATTGGAACTTGACGATGCCGATGGGAGCGCGGTCCAGCGTGCACTCCTTGGAATCAGCGCGGCATTTGCAAAATATTATTCCGGTGGCTGTGCAGACCCCAAAAAGGATATGCTGCTCATGACCAACTGTACACTGACGCTGACAGACGGGGAATTTATGGACTTCCTGTCGGAAATCAACCGGACGGCCATGAAATATATGGACATCGGCATGAAGGAAGGCAGCAAGCCCAGACAGATCACCCTGATCTCCGCGCCGACGGGGGAGGAAATGGAATGAATTACATTCAAATTACGAAGGAGAATATTGATACGGAGCATATCTGCTGTGCCATGTCCGGGAAACAAAGCATTGCAAAAAAAGAATGGATGAAGCAGCGGTTTGAAGAGGGGCTTGTGTTTTATCGCAGCGAGGAACGTGGCAAATGCTTTATCGAATATATCCCGGCGGAAAGTGCATGGGTGCCGATTGAGGCAGCGGGATACCTCTATATCAGCTGCCTGTGGGTTTCCGGCTCCATGAAAGGGCATGGGTACTCCAATGATCTGCTGAGCAAGTGCGTTCAGGATGCCTTGACGCAGGGCAAAAAGGGAATCTGCATTCTGTGCGCAGAGGGACGCAAACGGGAGTTCCTTGCAGACCCCAAGTATCTGACCTACAAGGGATTCTGGCTGGCGGATACTTCGGACTGCGGGATTACCTTGCTGTATTTGCCGCTGACGGAGAATGCCGAGCTGCCGAAGTTCAAGAAATGCGCAAAACATCCAAAAGCAAACGGTGAAGGCTTTGTCCTCTATTATACCGACCAGTGCCCATATACTTACTATTGGGTGCCCAGGGTGGAGGAAACGGCGAGAGTTCACGGAATCCCCCTGAAAACCGTCCATATCACCACCAGACAGGATGCACAGAATGTGCCCGCCCCGGTGACTACCTATGCTTTGTTCCGGGATGGTGCGTTCGTAACCCAGGGGATTCAATCGGATAAGAAGTTTCTGACACTTGCAGGAATGAAAGAGTGAAAAATGTGCTGAGAATTGAGCATTTGACAAAGAATTATGGGGAGAAAAAGGCTGTGGACGACCTGAATCTGCACATTGCCCCAGGGGAAATCTATGGCTTCATCGGTCATAACGGTGCGTGCAAGACCACAACGCTGAAATCCGTAGCCGGAATCCTGCAATTTGATGCGGGGGAAATCTATATTGACGGCAAATCTATCCGGATGCAGCCGTTGGAATGCAAGCGCAGCTTTGCCTATACCGGTACGGTGCAGAGCTGCGGGAATACACCCAAACAGCTTAGATAGCCGCTTTTCACCAACGGGCTTTCCAAAAAGGAGGATACATCATGAAGAAAGCAATCTCAATTCTGCTGGCTGTGGCAATGCTTCTTAGCCTGTGCGCCTGTTCCCGGAACAAACGATCCGCAATGACCATCAAGCCCTCTGAATTTTCCAAGGAAACCCAGGAAGTCCTGGATCTATTCGATGATGAAATCCAGTTTTTCGACATTTCCCTTGATGAGACAGTGAAATCCTATACGATCTCCGTCTGGGTCTACCGTGACGGAACATGGAATGAAGACGGCAAAACATATGGGAAGAGCGATCTTCTGGGCAACCGAATCGCCATTCGGCTGACGGAAACCGGCTGCGATATCTACAATATTTCTGAAAATGGCAGTTCCAGGTGCAGCTATCCCGTTCTGGATACAACATTTGACAAGCCAATGGGAGTTGCTACCACAAGGATGACCCATGAGCTGCCCATAGAGCTGAATCAGGAGATCCCCATCTGTGTCAAAACCGGAAGCAGCGCAAACCAGATGACGGTAATGAACATCACAGAGGATTTCCGGAACGCAAAGTGCGAGGCAGGAATTGCCGTGACGCTGACGGTATCGGATGCGGTTGCGGAGTAAGCGCCGGGACGCATGGCCCGGCGATCGTGCCTGCGGTGATCGGCTGCGTTCTTTATCGGGCGCGACGTTTTCCCATTGCCCATTCCGAAGAAAAAACGCATAAAACAAGCCGAGCGGCACCAATGCCGTTCGGCTTGCGTTTTCGGTCTGTTCAACTGTATTGAAAAAACCCCGGAAAAGATTTCCGGGGTTTGAAACGGCAGACGACGGATCGCGGGGACCGGTTATCTCTTGGAGAACTGAGGAGCCCGACGGGCAGCCTTCAAGCCGTACTTCTTTCTTTCCTTCATTCTGGGGTCACGGGTCAGGAAACCAGCGGCCTTCAGGGAAGCGCGGTACTCGGGGTTGACAGTCAGCAGGGCGCGGGCGATGCCGTGACGGATAGCGCCGGCCTGGCCGGAAACGCCGCCGCCGCAGACGGAAACAACCACGTCGACCTTGTCAACCAGCTCGGTGGTGACCAGGGGCTGACGGACGACCAGCTTCAGGGTCTCCAGACCGAAGTAGTCGTTGATGTCGCGGCCATTGATGATGATGGAGCCGGTGCCGTTCTCGTAAACGCGAACGCGGGCAACACTGGACTTACGACGGCCAGTGCCGTAAAAATACTTCTTCTTGCTCTCGTACATTCTGTGTTACCTCCAATTAGTCCAGAGTCCAGGCTTCGGGCTTCTGGGCAGCATGAGGATGCTCAGCACCCTTGTACAGGTGCAGACGGGTCATGCAGTTGCGGCCCAGAGTGTTCTTGGGCAGCATGCCCTTGACGGCGACTTCCATAGCGTAGTCGGAACGGTTCTCCATCATGGTGCGGGCCTTGGTTTCCTTCAGACCGCCGATCCAGCCGGACACGCGATAGTAGACCTTCTGCTCGGGCTTCTTGCCGGTCAGAACAGCCTTGTCAGTGTTGATGATGATGACGTTGTCTCCGCAATCAACGTTGGGAGTAAAATCGACCTTGTGTTTGCCGCGCAGCAGGTTAGCAGCGATCACAGCGGTACGGCCCAGGGGCTTGCCGGCTGCATCGATGATATACCACTTGCGCACCACGGTCTCCTTCTTGGCGAGGGTAGTGGACATATGGGTTCCTCCAATTTTTTGGTAAAATATTTTGACATTCTCATGTGTTTGAAGTACAATATCTTCAAACTGCTTAGCATTTATACCATAAGAAAATTCAAATGTCAACACCTTTTTCGAAGATTTTCATGAAACAATATATAATCTTCAAATATCACCGAAATGCTCTTGAATGCTCTTAAATGCTCGCTTACCTATTTTACCTGTTTTAGGAGGAAATCTCAAAAATGCAGAAACTTGTCGGCCTGGTTCGCAGGTGTGTGGAAGACTATTCCATGATCGAAGACGGAGATAAAGTCGCCGTAGGCGTCTCCGGAGGAAAGGATTCTCTGGTGCTTTTGAAGCTTCTGGCGGCGCTGCGGAGCTATCATAATAAGAATTTCCAGCTGGAGGCAATCACCATCGATATGGGCCTTGGCATGGATTATACGGAAATCGCGCAGCTGTGCAAAGAGCTGGATGTGCCCTATACCGTTGTGAAAACGGAGATCGGCCCCATTATCTTCGACTATCGGAAGGAAAAGAACCCCTGCTCTATGTGCTCCAAAATGCGCCGGGGCGCGTTGAATCAGGCGCTGGTGGATAAGGGCTTTCATAAGCTTGCCCTGGGCCACCACTATGACGATGCCGTGGAAACCTTTCTCATGAGCCTGATTTACGAGGGCCGGATCAGCTGCTTCCAGCCGGTCACCCATCTGGACAGAACCGGAATTACTCAGATCCGCCCGATGCTCTACATCCACGAAAAGACCGTGGCCGCCTTTGCTGAGCGGGAGAATCTGCCGGTACTTCAGAATCGCTGTCCGGTGGATAAACACACCAAGCGGGAGGAAATCAAGGATCTGATATACGATCTGGCGAAGACCTATCCGGATTTGAAGGAGCGTATTTTTGGTGCCATGCAGCGCTACCCCCTGGAGGCCTGGGAGCCCCACGGCCGCTACAAGCGGCCAAAGGAGCAGGAATAAGGTACAAGGGAATAATTTCCAGAAAAAAGGGAAAAGCTTTCTCCGTCATGAAAAGGAGGAAGCAATATGGTAAAAGGCATTTCCCGTCAGGTGATCCTGGTGCCCGGACCGGGCACGGAGCTGTTTGACCAGGCAATTTTTATTTTAAAAGACAACGCTGTTTCAGAAGGCGTCAGCGATGAGGCACTGCTAAAAGAGGCTCGCCAGGTCATGCGTGGCGGCAGAAAGCGATATAGACCCCTGTATGCCCTTTTCTGGGCGCTCTGCGGCTCTATGCTGACAGGTGCGGCCTGGGCGCTGAGTGCCATTCTGAGATAAGCAATCCCTTAGAAAGAGAGAGAATCTATGCAAATCGGAAATTTATCGGTTGAAAACCCGCTGTTTCTTGCCCCTATGGCAGGGGTGACGGATTGGGCCTTTCGGACGGTCTGTGCAAGGCTGGGGGCCGGGGTTACGGTGACGGAGATGGTCTCCTCCCGGGCCCTGGTCTATAAGGACCAGAAAACGGCCAAGCTTTTGCGAAAAAACGAGGGGAGTCTCTGCGGTGCTCAGATTTTTGGCAATGATCCGGAAATCATGGCCCAGGGAGCCCGGTTGGCGCTGGAAATTTCCGGCTGCGACTTTTTGGATATCAACATGGGCTGTCCCATGCCGAAAATCGCCAATTCCGGCGACGGCAGCGGCCTGATGCGCACGCCGGAGCTGGCCCAGAAAATTGTGGAGGCCGTTGTAAAAGCCGTTAACGTGCCGGTGACGGTAAAATGCCGCCTGGGCTGGGATAAGGGGAGCATCAACGTTTTGGAGTTTACGAAACGGATGGAGGACGCTGGGGCCGCCATGGTGACGGTCCATGGCAGAACCCGCAGCCAGCTTTATTCCGGCGTTGCCGACTGGGATATGATTCGCAAGGTCAAGGCCCAGCTGTCCATTCCCGTTATCGCCAACGGAGATATCACTGGTCCGGAGGCTGCGCTGCGCTGCGCCAAATGGACCGGGGCCGATGGGTTGATGATCGGCCGCAGCTGCTTTGGAGATCCCTGGATTTTCCAGCAGGTGAAGGCTGCCATGGCCGGGGAGGAGATTCCCCAGCGGCCTGTTTTGAGAGACCGCATTGCCGTAGCGGTGGAGCAGTTTCAGCTTGCGGAGCAGGACCACGGGGAGCACGTAGCCTGTCTGGAGGCGAGGAAGCACTTTGCCTGGTATCTCCGGGGCGTCAGCCATAGCGGATTTTATAAGCAGCAGATTTCTTCTTTGACCACCATGGAGGATATTTACCGGGTCGCCAAGGAAATTTCCAGAGATTTGCAGTAAAATGCGCGGATAAGAAAAGCGCCGTTTCACATCCTAGCCAAGAGAGGTGACAGATGTGAAACGGCTTTTTGCATGTCTTTTGGCGGGCCTTGCTTTGGTCCTGCCCGTGAGGGCAGAACCCATCCGTTGGGTGGACTTTGATGTGAGCACGGAATCCATGGCCTATGCCATGCAGCAGGATATCCGCACGGCAGAGCAGGAGAAGCACCTGAGCTGGATCGAGATTTTGGCTCTGGCAGCCTGCCGCACAGGGGGAAAATGCCCGCTGTCTGCCGTGAAAAAGGCCGCAAAGGACCTGGAAGGGGATGTTTCCCCCGAGGAGGCAGCAGGGGAGCTGGGAAAATACTATGCCTATTATTATGAGGCCTACTCCGCCGCTCTGGGTGGGCTGGTTGGAAGCTACGCCATTTTCAAGGATGGCCAATGGGTCCCGCAATACGGCCTGAAGACCTTTTCGCCCATTGCGGCGGGCTACGGCTACAGCCATTGCGATGATTTTGGCGTTGGCAGAAGCTTCGGCTTCAAGCGCAAGCATCTGGGCAATGATCTCATGGGCGGCCTGGGAACGCCAATCGTAGCTGTGGAAGGCGGAATCGTGGAAGCCATGGGATGGAACCGTTACGGCGGCTGGCGGGTGGGCATCCGTTCCTTTAACGGGAAGCGGTACTATTACTATGCCCATCTGCAAAAAGACGTCCCCTTCGCACCTGGGTTGGCGGAAGGGGACATGGTAGAGGCCGGTCAACTCCTGGGCTTCATGGGTCGTACCGGCTATTCAGATAAGGAAAACGTCAACAACATCGAAACGGTCCATCTCCATTTTGGGATGCAGTTGATTTTCGACGAAAGCCAAAAGGAATGCGACAGCGAAATCTGGATCGATGTCTACCAGATCGTCAAGCTCTTGTCCACCCACCGCAGCAGCTACCGAAAAAACGACGGCGTTTGGCAGCGGGTGTATCCCTACAGAGACTTAGACTGGGCAGAGTTTCCTTATTTCAGCGACCCTGCCACACAGACCTTCCGGCCCAGCTCTTCCAAATAGAGAATGTGCAGGTCGCTCTGGTAAATGTCCCGCAGCAGCGGTTCCTGTAAAATATCCTCGGCAGAGCCCACCGTCAGGCTGCCCTTTCGGTCCAGCACCGCAGCCTTACCCCCCAGCAAGATGGCGTGGTCCGGCATATGGGTGGTCATGACCACGGCATAGCCTTTGTCTGCCAGCTCCTTGACCATGGCTACGGTCCGCAGCTGGTTGCCGTAGTCCAAGTGGTTGGTGGGCTCGTCGAACATGATGATCTTCGGCTTCTGAACAATGACCCGGGCAATGCTGGCCTGCTGACGCTCGCCGCCGGAGATTTCCGTATAGGGCCGGTCAGCCAGGTGGGCGATGTTCATGGAGTCCAGCACCTGGTCTACCAGGCTGTAGTCCTCCTCCGATGGCTTTTGGAACATCCCCAGGTAGGGGGCCCGGCCCATGACCACGAAATCCCGTACATTGTAGCCGTAGGCGGGGGTATGGGTCTGGGGCACATAACCGATGACCTTGGCGATCTCCTTCAAGGGCATCTGCCGGATATCCTGCCCTTCCAGAAGGACCTTTCCGGAGGAAGGGGGAAGCAAATTGGTGATGCAGTTCAAAAGCGTAGACTTTCCGGCGCCGTTGGGGCCCAGAATGGTCAGTACCTCCCCATGATCCACGGAGAAATTCACATCTGAAAAAATCGTTCTGCCGTTGTGATAGGAGAATGTGAGATTTTGCACTTCCAGGATCATGTCATTTTCATCCTTTGCTTTACCAGAATATACAGGTAGAAGGGCGCACCGATGAGACCGGTGAGAATGCTCAGGGGAATCTCCAGGGTGGTGGCGGCCCGGGCCACGGTATCGATCAGCAGCATGAAAATACTGCCGAGCACGCAGGAGACCGGAATGGATTTGATGTTATCCGGCCCTACCAGGATCCTGCCCAGGTGGGGGATCACTAGGCCCACCCAGCCGATGGTTCCGCACAGGCAAACCGCACAGGCCGTCAGCAGGGTGGAACAGAGGATGATGATATTCCGGGTCAGCCCAATTCGGATACCCAGGGTCTTCGCCTCCCGGTCGCCCAGGGACAGAAGGTTTATCTGCCAGCGGATGGCGATCAGCAGAGCCATAGCACCCAGTATGGGGAGGGAGACGGACAGCACATCGCTGTTGGTGATTTTTGCCAAGCTGCCCATCTGCCAATAGGTGATACTGGCCAGCTCCGTTTCTGGGTCTGCAACATATTTGATGACACCCATAATAGAGCCCATGATGCCGCTGACGATCACGCCGGAAAGCACCAGCATGGTCAAAGAGTCATTGCGCATCAGCCGGGGGATGGACACCGTCAGCAGAACGGTCAGAAGTCCAAAACCAAAGGCCAGAAGCTGGATGCCGGTGGCGTTCAGGTGCAGCAAAATCGCAATGGCCGCACCTACGCAGGCGCCTGTGGAGACGCCCAGAAGGTCCGGGCTCACCAGGGGGTTTTTAAAGACCCCCTGGTAGGAAGCGCCGGACAGGGACAGGGACCCGCCTACCAGAATTGCCGCGGCGACCCGGGGAAGCCGCAGGGTGTAGATCACATTTTCGGCCATGGCATCCCAGCTCTGAGGCATCGGGGAGAGCCCCAGCAGTTGCCGGAGTCCGGAAAACAGCACCAGCACTGCATCCCGAAGCCGGATGGTATAGCGCCCTGTACACAGGGCCAGCAGAGCGCAGGCAATCAGGCAGAGGATCGACGTGAGTAGAAAAATCCGATACTTACGGTCGCTCATGGTTCGCCCGCTCATCTGGTTTGCTCTTTCTTCATTTCCGTTCATTGGCGCTTACTGATAAAGTTCCGTATGGAAAACGTTGTCCAGCTGCTCCTCCGTCAGGGTGACGCCAAAGAACTCCTGGATGAAATCCCGTTCCTCCTGGCGCATATCCACCTCAGAGAAGATCTCCGGCTGGATCATAGAGGCCATGTACAGGTAGAACAGGGGCTTTTCAACGGTGTTGGGAGGGGACCAACGGTACAGGCTGAGGGGAATTTTGTAAACCCGATGGTTGATGACCGCATCTACATTGCTCCAATCCTGACCATCGATGCGATTTTCATATACATCCTGGGGCGTGCAGTCATCCCAGTTATTCAGGAAAATGATCTGGGGGTTGTATTTGAGAATCTCCTCCATGGTGGGGGTAGAGCTCTCGGCAGAGGCGCCTTCCAGAACGATGTCCTGGCCGCCGACCTTCTTGGTGATCCAAGCGTTCATGCCAGTGGCGCTGACACCCATGTCGGACAGGGTGATGTTCAGGATCCTGGGCTTCTGGTCCTCCGTCAGCGCGGCGACCTGATCCTGCTTGGAATCCACATATTCCTCAATCTTATGGTACCAGGCCAAAAGCTTCTGGGTCTGCTCCTGGCGGTTGAGCACATCGCCCATCATGGAGATCAGGCTTTCCAGAGAGGCCATGTCGGTGGCGCTTTTAAAAGCGGCTACGGGAATGCCCAGCTCCTTCAGCTGGGTCATGGTGTCTGTGGAGCTTGCCCAGCACAGCACCAGGTCGGGCTTCAGGTTCACCAGCTCCTCCATATTAACGCCGCTGCCGCTGACGACGGTGGTGTTCACGTTCTCCTGCTCCGGTGCCAGCTCCCGCATCAAAGAGCGCTCCCAGGCGGTGTAGGCGCTCTTGGGCATGGCGACTACGTTCTTCATGTGGCCCTGCAGGGCGAAGACGATGTTGGGGAAAACGGGCCCGATAATGACAATGGCCTTGGGGTCCGCGGGTACCTGAATCTCTTCGCCGGTTGCGTCTACCACGGTGCGCATGCCGGTTTCCGCGGCGGCAGTGGCTTCAGTGGCAGGCGCCTGGGGGGCGACGGTTTGGACGGTGGTTTCTGCAGGGGCGCTTTCTGTCTTACCGGCGCTGGAACAGGCGGCGGCGCCGCAGATCAGCACCCCGGCCATGGTAAGCGCCAGCAGCTTCTTGAAAATGTTCATACAGTCTCTCCTTTATAAAAGATGGTTTTTATATTTTCAGCGATCCAGGCAGCGCCTTTCTTGCCAAAAATCTCGTAAGGAATGTGTGCGTACCGATTGCCGGATACCTGGGGATCAGGAATGGGCACCAGGGGCAGCACTCCAAGGTCAAATTCCGGGTCACCCAGCAGAAGATCCGCATTCTGTGTCAAAGCCCGCAGTTCCTGGGGCGATTCAAAGAAAGAATAGGTTCCCTGGGGAAACAATCTACGGTAGAACTGCCGCTGCTCCGGTCTGGGGGCGTATACGGCCAAAGTCACATGGTCGCAGCCCTGCTCGTCGGTCAGATACCGGCCGATGCTTTGGATCAGCAGCGGTTCTCCCATGACAAGGGCCCGTTTTCCTTGCAGCAGAGGCGTGCCCAAAGGCATCTGCTGCAGCTGCTCCTCATGGCCCAAAATGCTGTTGACGGTCTGCCGCCAGAGTCGCATTTGCTTTGCGCCAACGGGAATACCCGCCAAATAGGGGATGCCCAGGGCCTTTTTCAGCTTTTCCGCCTGGGGAAGGCCCGATGCGGAGACGACCCAGTTCAGCTGAGCGGCATTGGTCTGCCGCCCCTCTGCCCCCCAGAATCCGGCGTCAAAGCCACATTTCAGAAGGTGCTCCAGCCCGTGGGCCAGAAGGGCCTCCTTTCCCAGTACTGCGCCGCAGTATCCAAGAATATCGACCTTGCCGGGCTGTGCGGGCCCCGGGGCAGACAGGTCTGTCAGCGTGGTCAGCGCCCGGGCAAGGGCCGGTTCCCCGGCAGTAAATCCGTCACAGCCCAGGTCCTGAACAGAAAAGCCCTTCCGGGATACGGCATCCCCAACGGCGCTCCGGTCCAGGCCCGCAAAGGTGGGCACGGCGCTGCTCAGCAGATAGACCTTTCGGTCCCGGTGGACCTCCGGCTGTGCTGTGGCTTCTTCAATGACTGCCGCTGCTGCCGTGGCTTCGGCACCCAGGGTGAGCTGAATATCGTTGAATCGGGTATGGCCCAGGCGGTAGTCGGGTCTTCCGCCGCTGTCACTTTCGGGGTCACCGCCGCAGCCTCCGGCGGTGAGCAGCACGGGCATGGCAGGCATATATTGCAGGGCGGAGCTGACAAAGTAAAAATCAGGCCTGGGAGGGGGGAACCATCGTTTTTCCCGGGGAATGGCGGTTCCGCGTTCCGGGATCTCGGCAAGCATCCGTTCCAGATCCTCCCGGGGCCGCCGGTAGCGCTTCACCATGGGTCCCCGCAGCAGGACCCGGATGGGAACGGAGCGGGGATTTTCAAGGCCTTCTATGATACTGTCAAAATCCGTCTGGCTGAGAACATCCAGACAGGAGGCGTAGATGATCACACCGCCCACCTCCGGGATGGTCAGGACTTGACGAAGGGTTTTCGCCAGCCCCAAGCCGTTTTGTCCGGCGGCATAGGCCTGGGCAGGCTGAATGCAGGGAAAAAACTGATGGGTCTTCTCCAGCCGCACCGCCTCCTGATACAGGGAGCGGATGCAGGAAAGGGAGCCGGTGGCGACCAGCGCCAGATCAGGCCTTTGGAAAATTCGTTCCGGGAGAGACAGCATTCCGGGTATTTGGGGTGCTTTACTCATAGGGCAGCCTCCCGAACTTCGCTGGCCCATTGGCCGAAGCGCTCCATGTCCTCCTCGTCCAGCGGGGCAGGAAGAGGCGCCGGGGCGGTCTGCTCCAGATGGTCCGCAAAGCGGCGCAAGGCCTTTGCGGCCTCACAGTCCGGGAAGGTCTCCACCACCAGCTGCCGGCGGCAGTCTGCCACCGGGATTTCCCGGCACTGGGGCAGGGACAGGACCACCTTGGTCCCGGTCAGTGCGGCAAACCGGTGGAGAATCTCCCGATCCACTTCGGTCTGACAGTGATTCAGGATCAGGCCGCCCATCAGAGAGCTTTCTGCCTTGGAAAACCGGCGGATGGCTTTGAGAATGTTGTTTGCGGCGTAAAGGGACATATAGTCCGCGGAGGTCACCACGAAGACCCGGTCCGCAAAGCCCTTGCGCATGGGTACGGAAAAGCCGCCGCAGACCACATCGCCCAGCACATCATAGACCACCGTGTCCCATTCTTCCTCCAGAATGCCCAGACGGCGCAGGGTCTCCTCCATGGCGGTGATGCCCATACCGGCGCAGCCCAGACCTGCCTGGGGGCCTCCTGCCTCAATGCAGGAAACGCCGCATTTCCCGGGGAACACCAGATCCTCCCGACGGACATCCTCTGCCAGGGTGTTGAGCTGGTTCAGCACGGTGGGGATCTTCTTTTGGGTCAGCGGTCTGGTGGAATCTGCCTTGGGGTCGCAGCCGATGTGCAGTACATGCTTCCCGGACAGAGCCAGGGCGGCGGAAATATTGGAAGCGACGGTGGATTTGCCGATGCCGCCTTTTCCATAAAACGCAAGATTCATAGATAAAAGCCTCCAAAAGAAAATGGTTGAATAAATCAAACACAGGGGGTATAATAGGGGAAAATCAATAGAAAGAAGTATTGCCATGACCCTCCAGCAGATGTACTATATCACCCAGGTCGCCCGGTACCGCTCCTACTCGGAGGCGGCCAAGGCGCTGTTTGTTTCCCAGTCCACCCTGTCTCTGGCAATCAAGGATGCGGAGACGGAGCTGCACATTTCGATTTTCGATCGCAGCAACAAGGGCATTGAGCTGACGGAGGAGGGAACGGATTTTTTGACCCGGATCCAGGACATTCTGGACCGCTCCAAAAATCTGGAGGAATACTATTTGCATCGTCAGCTCCTGGGCATGCGGTTTTCCGTATCTGCCCAACGGCTGGCATTCTCTGTCCGGGCCTTCAACCGGCTGCTGGAAAGCATTGATTGGGACTGCTACGATGTAGCCATGCGGGAATGCCCCACCAGCAATGTGATTTCCGATGTGGCCAGTGGCAAAAGTGAGCTGGGAGTTCTGGCTTCGGAGCCCCATAACTTCCGCCTGATCCAGCGCTCCCTCAACTCCAACGGCCTGGTGTTTCACGAGCTGAACCAGCTGGCCTCCTTTGTGTTCCTGCGCAAGTCCCACCCTCTGGCAGCCCGGGCCAGCGTCACCTTTACGGACCTGCGGGAGTATCCCTTTGTTACTTACGACCAGGAGGCGGATGCCACCTATTTTTCGGAGGAGCCGGTGTTTTACAACCGCCTGTCCAAAAACATCCATGTAACGGACCGGTGTACCAAGATCTCCCTGATCCGGAACAACAACTGCTTCAGCATCGGGCCGGACCTGCCGAACAGCAGCGCCGGGGCCATGCACACCGGCATGCAGGAAATTGTGGCCATTCCTCTGGCAGAGGAGCAATCCTATCTGCATATTGGTTATATCTGCCAAAAGGGGCACCAATTGACGGATGTGGCCCAGAGGTACATTTCCTTCCTGCGGGAGGAAATCGAGGCACTGGAACAGGCATTGATCAAGAGATAGACGCAAAAAGGCCACTTTTCCAAAGGAAAAGTGGCCTAAAACAGTACGGTTTGGACCTGCCTCAGATGCGGTACTTTTCTCGGAAGATACACATCATTCCTTTTGAGCAGGTTTCCTGACTTACGCCTCCAGGCTTGCCGCACCTTCTCGTTCTGTAGAACAATGGTTTCTACGGCTTGCTCCGCGTTTACAGTGACCGGATCGTTCGGGATTTTCACCCGATTCCCTTTTAACCTTCCTATGGGCTGTCTGAAAACCGGAAAAGCACCGCTGCTTGGGCATGTTGACGGTTTTCAGATAGGTCCTGAGAAGGCACTCAAAAAGTATGTGTTTATTATACCCGCCTTGGGCGGAAAGTCAATGCGGGCCGCATTGTGTTTTTTTCAAGGCGAACCATGAATTATACTCATGATTCTTTTAACGGCCACGCCTTGCTCTAAATGCCGGTTTTCGGTATACTTGGGGAGAGGTGATGTATATGCTTCTTCAAAAGCTTTGGACGCTGTTTTTGTCCCAGCTTTCCATCAGCTGCCTGTCCTTTGGCGGGGGCCTGACGATCACGGCCATGATCCGCCGTCGCTTTGTGGAGGAGCTTCATTGGCTGGACCCCCAGGAGATGCTGGACCTTACCGCCATTGCCCAGGCGGCTCCCGGCCCCAGCTCCTGCAATACGGCAGTGATGGTGGGCTATCGGATCTGCGGCCTGCCCGGGGCCCTGGTTTGCGCGGCCGCTTCGGTGATCCCGCCCATGGCGCTATTGATGGTGGTTTCGGCGCTGTATGACGCGCTACGGCAGATCGAGCTCCTTTCCATGGTGCTGCGCTTTATGCAGATCGGCATGGCGGCCTACCTGGTGGACATCTGCGGGGGCATGGCCCGGGAGTTCCTGGAGGCCAAGAAGGCCATCCCCATTTTAATGATGCTGCTGTGTCTGGCAGGGCGGCTTTTTTGGGGAATCTCCGTTACCAAGCTGTTCCTCTTCTGCCTGGCGGCGGGGGCCGTGGATCTGTTGATTCACAAGCCGCAAAAGGAGGTAGAGTGATGCCCAGTCTTTGGAATGCCATCCTCTTCTTTATCAAAACCGGCTGCCTGAGCATCGGCGGTGGCTATGCGGCCATCCAGATGATCCAGGTCCAGTTGGTGGATGTGTGGCAGATGATGACCATGGAGGATTTTAATACTCTGTTCGTCATAGCAGAAACGACCCCCGGGCCGCTGACCATCAATGCCGCAACCTTTGTAGGCTGCCGGCTGGCCGGGGTCCCGGGGGGGATCGTGTGTACGCTGAGCTATATTTTTCCAACGGTGCTGATTTGCGTTGCCCTGTCCTATGTTTACGGTCGGCTGCGGGGCGGGGCAGTGGTCCAGCGGGTGCTTTCATTCCTGCGCCCGGCGGTGATCGCCTTGATCGTCGCCACCACATTTGACCAATTGAGCACGGCACTGTTTGGAACCACGCTGCGGAAGCTGAACATTCATGGTTTTGAGCCTCTGCATTTCGTGCTGCTTGTTGCGGCCTACGCTTTGCTAAAAAGAAAGAAGCTGCCGCCCTGGGCGGTCATTCTGGGCTGCGGGGCCCTGGGAACGGCCCTGTCGCTGCTGACCGGAGGTATTTTGGGGACTTAAAGGGGCTCCACATTCAGGACGGTGAGGGTTTCTTCCTCCACCGTAAACCGAATATCAAATCCTCCAAAGCTCAATCCGTAGACCCTTCCGGGCTGATTCTGATAGGAAGGCCTGGGATCGTGGGAGAGGACACCGATGGCTGCCGCCTGCTTGTCAGGGGGCAGCTTTTTTAGCAGCTCCTGGGGAAAGTCCACCTTCAAAAGAAAATCACCTACCCGGTCTGTGAAGCCGCCGGCAGCCTCGGGACGGCTGTCGGAATAGGGAATATAGGGCTTGATGTCGAAGATGGGGGTGCCATCCAGCAGGTCTGCACCGCCGACAATGAGCACCGTTCCGTACTGCTGGGTGTGCTTCACCTCCAGCAGACGGACGCAGGAGAGCCCCAGGTTGTTGGGCCGGAAGGGGGACCGGGTGGCAAAGACGCCCATGCGGGTGTTTCCGCCCAGCCGGGGGGGCCGCACGGTAGGAGACCAGCCTTCCCGGACTGCCTGGGAAAACTGCCAGATGAGCCACAGGTGGGAGAAGTCCTCAATGCCCCGCAGAGCATCCTCACTGCGATACTCCGGCTCGAAGACGATCATGGACCGCAGCTCCTCCACCAGTCCGCTCTGCCTGGGAATGCCGAATTTCGTGGGAAAATCGCTGCGCATATGGGCAATCGGGTGCATTTCCATGGTCTCCATCAGGCGTTTCTCCCGCGAAAAGCAAAGGTAAGGGCATAGAAAACGGTGAGCACCAGGCTGATGGCCGCGCCTGCAGAGCAGCCGAAGCTGTAGGAGATACTCAGGCCCACAATACCGGACACCAGGGCAAAGAGCACGGAATACAGATGGTACTGCTTCTGGTTTCGGGAGATATTCCGGGAGGCCGCCCCCGGCAGCACCAGCAGGGAATTGAGGATCAGCAGGCCCATGCTGGAAATGGACAGGGTCACCACAACCGCAATGGTTACGGTAAACAGTGTTTGGGACAGCGCCACGGGAATGCCCCGGGAGGAGGCCAGCTGGGGGTGCACTGCCGTCAGGGTCAGCCGGTTGGCGTACAGGCACCAGAAGACCAGAACCGCCAGCAGGACAATGGCCAGCATCCCGATCTCACCGGGGGTGATGGACAGCACATCGCCAACCAGATACTTATTGTATTTTGTGAAGCTGCCGCCGCCCATGGTGGCAACCAGAATGCCCAGAGCCACAGCGGCGCTGGAGAAGACGCCAATCAGCGTATCCGCCGCCTGGTTGCTGTCCCGGCGGAGATAGGAGAACAGCAGGGCGAAGAAGACGCTGAATGCTACCGCGGCCCAGGTGGGCGCGGCAATACCGAAGAGGGACCCAAGAGCAATGCCCGTAAAGGCGGAGTGCCCCAGGGCGTCGGAAAAGAAGCTCATATGGCCGGTGACGATCATGGTGGAGAGAATGCCGAACAGCGGTGCCATGAGCAGCAGGGCAAGAAGTGCGTTTTTCATAAAGTCCCAGTGGAGCATTTCCAGGGGGAGCGCGTCACAGATGGCGTACCAGAGGCTCATAGAGACCCTCCTTTCATGTGGAAAATGGCCTGAAAGGCATCTGAGGACAGAACCTCCTGGGCGGTTCCTTTGGCCCGGATGCCACCGTCGATGAGAACCACCTGGTCTGCATATCTGGGCAGCAGGGAGAAGTCGTGGGTGGTCATGAGGATGGACAGGTCATAATTTTTCCGAATTTCGTCCAGCATGTCCATCAGAGTGGTCATGCCCTCGGCGTCAACGCCGGACAGGGGCTCGTCCAGAATCAGAATATTGGGCATGGGCTCCAGGGCCAGGGCCAGCAGCACCCGCTGCAATTCGCCGCCGGAGAGGGTGCCAACCCGTTTGTGGATCAGGTCAACGCCGTGGACCCTGTCCAGGCAGACCCGGACGGTCTCGTCCATGGCCTTGGAAATGCCCAGAAAGGCGGGGCGCTTGGACATACAGCAGGCGAACAGATCTGCAACGCTCAGCGGTTCGCTGGGGTCAAAAGCAGGGCTCTGGGGAACATAGCCGATGCGGGGCTTGTGGCTGCGCTTTCCGGGCTCGGAAAAGGCAATCACGCCGGTGTAAGCCCGCTGGCCCAGAATGGCTTTCAGAAAGGTACTCTTGCCTGCGCCGTTGGGGCCGATCAGGGCCACCATTTCGCCGCAGTGGACATGCAGATTCATGTCCTTCAGGATCTGGCTGCCGCCGATGGTGACGGCCAGATTCTCCACCCGCAGGCAGCAGGCATGGCCGCAGTCATTATAATGCAGTTCGCTCATCCGAGAGCCTCCTTGACAGTGTCGATGTTGCGGTACATGGCTTCAAAATAGCTGTCTCCGGCCATGGCCATATCCAGCACATAGGTTTTTGCGCCGGTTTCCCGGGAGAGAATGTCGGCGGCGGAGGTGCTGCCGTTCTGCTCTACAAAGATAGCGGGAAGCTGATGCTCCCGGGCCAGACGGATCAATTCGATCAGTTCCTTGGCAGAGGCCTCGCTGCCGGATTCCTCCTCCACTGCCGCCAGAATTTCCAGGTCAAAGGCCTGGGCGAAGTAGGCAAAGCCATCGTGGAAGGTGATCAGCTCCCGGCAGGAGAGCTGGGACAGGTGATCCCGGCCGTATTGCTCCAGGGCATCCAGCCTGGAAAGCAGGTCGTCCAGATTGGTGGAGAAAACCGTTTCCCATTGGGGGTAACGATCGGACAGACCGGTGCAGATATTGGCGGCCATGATTTTGGCATTGGCAGGGGAGAGCCAGATGTGGGGATCGTCCTCGTGGTGGTGCTCGTCCTCGTGGGCCTCATGGGTGTGGTCCTCTCCATGATCGTGTCCGTCGTGGTCGTGGGCTTCCCCTTCCAGCAGGGAAATTCCCTGAGAGGCATCTACAGAGGTTTTCCCGGCGAGGATGTCCTCCATAAATTCCTCCAGCCCTGCACCGGAGAGGATGATGAGATCGGCACTCTCCGCCTGACGGACCTGGTTCACGTTCAGGGAGTAGTCATGCAGGCAGGAGACGGGCTCTGAGATCAGCCGCCCAACCGTCAGGTCCGTTCCCTGACAGAGGGCCTGGGTGAATTCATAGACCGGCAGGGTGGTGGCGGCGATGTCGGTTGCCTCCGGCTTCCCGGCACAGCCGCCGAGAGAGAGGCAGAACAGAAGTGAAATCAGGAAAATGCTTGTTTTTTTCATAAAAATACCTAAGAAGAAAGGCCCTGATGATCAGGGCCTTCGAGAGTCTGGGATCAGTGCTTTTCGGTCCACTCTTTGACCTTGGTTTTCGCCAGCCGAAGAATGTCCTCATTGGGGTAGGGAGAAGCTTCGCCGCCGGCAACATACAGGAAGTACAGGCCGCCTTCGGTCTGGTACAGGTTCTCCTCGTAACCGGCAGGATCACCCAGAGCGCCGCTGGTGAACTTATGGATCAGGGTAGCGGTTTCGGTATCGTACTCTTTCTTGCAGATGATCTTTTTCATGGAACAAGCCTCCTTTCATTGGCGATTCTTTCTACTATTATACAGATAATGGTTAGGAAATCAAGTAAAAAGAATAAGAGTTTCCAACGATTTTCAAAAAATTGGAGAATCAAAGAGAAAATCCGCAGTCAAGCGACGCATAGCACAGCACATTGCACAAAGATTCTTTGCCTTTTTCACAGAAAAATACGGATGCACAGCTGTTTTTGGACAAAAAACCATAAAACGTTCGTTGAATGGTTCAAAAATCGGCTGCCCGGGGATCAGGGCAGCCGAGAGAAAACTCTGCAATATGGCAACAGAAAAGAAATATTAGGAGGTATTTCGGCAATAGGCGTCCAATCACAGAGTGCTTAGCATCTTTACGCCAGAGCCTCACCCAGGCTGCGGCAGGCATTCAGAGCGTCGTCGTCGGGGGCTTCCTGGCAGATGACACTGTCGCAGACCAGACTTGCACCGTCATTCCGGCAGGTATCCTCCCAGGTGCGCATCCATTCGCCGTCACCCCAGCCATAGGAGCCGAACAGTGCGATTTTCTTGCCGGAGAGTTTGCTTTCACAGCTCTCGAACATGGGGGCAAATTCGCTGTCCTCCAGCTCTTCCGCACCCATGGCGGGGCAGCCAAAGGCAATGGCATCGAAGGCATCCACCTTGCCGCCGTCAAACTCCGTGGCGGTAAACAGCTCGGCGGAAGCGCCTGCTTTCCGCGCACCTTCGGCAACGGCCTGGGCCATTGCCTCGGTATTTCCGGTGCTGCTCCAATAAACAACTGCAATTTTCATTCTTTTCAAATCCTTTCTTATCACTCAACCGGCTACGGTGAGTCGTTCAATGTTTGTGCCTTTTGCAAGCTGCTGACAGTAGATGCCGGTGCACTTTCTGTAGAGAGCAAAGGTCTTCTGCGCCTGATCCTCGTTTTCGTATACCCGCCAGCAGCCCACGCATTTGCAGGGCCGCTGCTCCAGGAAGCCCCGGACATCTGCTGCCGGATAGCCGAGAAACAGGCCGATTTCGTGGGGAAATTCTCCTTGCTGCCGGAGCTTCCGGGCCAGAGACGTCAGGCACTTTCCACTCTGGCAGCTGGTGTAGCCGCACTGGCGGAGCAGGGCTGCACTGGCGTTGGCGGAAAGGTCCTGCTCCAATCTGGCAGGGCGGTAGAGATAGACCAGCGCCCGCTTTTCGGAAAATCGCAGCGGGATCGCCCGGACGCCCTTTGGACCCAACCGGCGGTTCAGCTGACGAAGAGAGCTCAGCAGCTCCTCCCGGCTTTCATAGGGACAGTTGAAGAGACTGGCTGTTTTTAGCCCTGCGAGGGTAGGGGCGCAATTGCGCACCAGCAGCTCCTCAGACATGGTGCGTCTCCTTGTGCAGGACGATCCGACGCAGGGTATGTCGGGTAAAAACAGCACCAACAAAAATGAGTGTAATCGCTGTGAGTGCGTTGACAGCGGAGAGTGTTTGCAAGATTTCCATAAGTCGAACCTCCTGTGTTCGTGATGGGACAACCATCCTTGGTATATGTCGGTTAGCCTTTGCTAACCGACAACATCATACACGATAGAGGCTCGTTTGTCAAGCATTATTTTCCTACTCCTTTTATAGGGATATATGTTCCTGTAAAATGTGTTTGAATTCCTGGGCGGCGATGCGCAAGGGCTGTCCGGTCCGGCTGACAAGACAGATATTTCGTTGGGGTTCGGGGACGGATAGGGACAATATGCGGACATCCTGATTCCCTGTCAGGAATTCCTCCGGCACAAAGCCTATGCCGAGATCGCTGGCAGCCATGGGCAGGATCTGGTCTGCCGTTGCTGCCTCAATGTCGGGCTGGAAGGGGAGGGAGAGCTTGCGGAACCATTCCTCGTAAAACCGGTAGCTCATGGTGTCCCGGCCCAGGCAGACCAGGGGATACCGGCACAGGTCCTCCGGCGACAGGGTGTCCGGGCAATTCAGCCCGGGGCCGCAGACCGGAACCTCCCGCACGGTTTTCAGCGTTTGCAGAGCCATATCCTTTCCAAGCTCCAAGGGGGTCGTCACCAGTGCAAAGTCCACCAGACCTTCCTGGAGCGCGGCAATGGCCTGGGGCGTGGAGTGGTTGGATACACGGATTTGCACCCCCGGATAGCGCCGCCGGAACTGCTTCAGCACCGGCAGCAGCAGGCACCGCAGAGCCACCTCGCTGGCGCCGATGGAGAGTGTGCCGCTTTGCAGCTCCCGTTCTATGGTAAGCTCCCGCTGGGCAGCCTCCAGGTGGGCCATGGCGGGCTCTACATGGGCATAGAGCCGTTCCCCCTCCGGTGTCAGCCGTACACCCCGGTTGGTCCTGGAAAACAGCTGACAGCCAAGCTCACTTTCCAGCAGCTTGATGACCCGGGTCACATTGGGCTGGTTGGAGTAGAGCAGCTCTGCGGCACGGGTGATGCTCCCGCATCGGGCGGTATGATAGAACACGCGGTAGTAGTCGAGAGAAATTTCCATATTGGTTTCTCCATATCAATTTAGTATTTCTGACATCTAATATATGTATTTTACATATTTCTATTTGAGGATTATACTACACCGGTAAATGGGTGTCAAGAGACACAAAAAAGAGAGGAAGCCAGAGAAATATGGACGAAAAGTATACAGTTTGCATTGGACGTCAATACGGCAGCGGCGGCCGGGAGGTTGGTGCGCTGGTGGCTGAGAAGCTTGGCGTCACCTGCTATGATAAGCTTTTGATTCAGGAGGCTGCCCGAAAGAGCGGCATGGACGAAACCTTTCTGAAAAACAATGAAGAGCGGTTGACAGAGGTTCTGCTGCCCTTCAGCGGAAACACGTTTGCAGACGAGGCAAATATGGCTGGTGTGTTCTATTCTGCCGGAGAGAATGCCTACGGCGCTGAGAAGCAGGCAATTGTGTCCATTGCGGACCGGGAATCTGCGGTGATCATTGGCCGCTGTGCCTCTTCCATTCTTTCGGATCGAAAAAATGCGCTCTCCGTTTTCCTGTATGCAAACGAAGCGGATTGTGTGGCGCGAATCGCCCAGCGCAACGGCCTGACGGAGCGGAAAGCCCGGGAGCGGATGGAACGCATCAACCGGATGCGCAGGCATTATTTCAATTTCTATTCCATGACCGAGTGGGGCAAGCCGGAGAGCTATGATGCCATGCTCTGCACAAGCGCCCTGGGCATTGAAGGCTGCGCGGATATGATCGTGGCGCTGCTGAAAAAGAAACTGGAGGCGAAGACCCATGAATAAGGATCTGACGGTCGGGAAGCCTGAGTCGGTGCTGTGGCGGTTCTGCCTGCCGCTGTTCGGCAGCATCATTTTCCAGCAGCTTTACAACCTGGCGGATAGCTTTGTGGCAGGCAAATTCGTTGGTGAAAACGCTCTGGCAGCCGTGGGCAACAGCTATGAGATCACGCTGATCTTTATCGCCTTCGCCTTCGGCTGCAACATTGGCTGTTCCGTCATTGTCTCCCAGCTGTTTGGCGCAAAACGGATGGCGGATTTGAAAACCGCCGTCTATACGACCCTGATTTCCAGCGGCGTGGTGTGTCTGCTCCTGATGGGCCTGGGCACGCTGCTGTGTACGGATCTTCTGCAGCTGATCAACACCCCGGAGGACATTCTCCCGGACTCCAAGCTCTACCTGGACATTTACATTCTGGGCCTGCCCTTTGTGTTCTATTACAATGTGGCAACGGGAATTTTCTCCGCGTTGGGAGATTCGAAAACGCCCTTCTATTTTCTGGCAGCATCGTCCCTTTCCAATATCGCCGTGGATATCCTCTTTGTGACGGCGTTCAAAATGGGCGTTGCCGGCGTAGCATGGGCAACCTTCCTGTGCCAGGGCGTCAGCTGCGTGCTGGCGCTGGTTGTGGTGTTCCGGCGGTTTCGGTCCATTGAAGCGGAGAAAAAACCGGCGCTGTTCTCCTGGACGCTGTTCAAGAAAATCGCCGTTGTGGCGGTTCCCAGCATCCTGCAGCAGAGCTTTATTTCCGTTGGCAATATCGTCATCCAGGGCGTTATCAATACCTTCGGTTCCAGTGTCATGGCTGGCTATTCTGCCGCGGTGAAGATGAACAATCTGGTGATCACCTCCTTCACCACCCTTGGCAACGGCATTTCCAACTATACCGCCCAGAACATAGGTGCGGAAAAGCCGGAGCGTGTCCGTCAGGGCTTCGGGGCCGGGCTCAAGCTGGTGTGGCTGCTGTGTGTGCCCCTGGTGGCGCTGTATCTGCTGGCAGGAGGCGTATTGCTGCGGATCTTCCTGGACGATACCACAGGCACGGCCATGCAGGTGGGCATTCAATTCCTGCGCATCCTGTCGCCCTTCTACTTTGTGGTGTCTGCAAAGCTGGTGTCCGACGGCATCCTGCGGGGCGCAGGGATGATGAAGCAATTCATGGTTGCGACATTTACGGACCTTGTCCTTCGTGTGGTCCTTGCAAAGGTCCTTTCCGGTCCCTTCGGAACGCTCGGCATCTGGTGTGCCTGGCCCATCGGCTGGACGATTGCCATGGTCCTGTCTGTGATTTTCTACAGACGCGGAGCGTGGAATAAAAAATAAAGCTTCCCGGAACGAGTGGTTCGAGGGAAGCTTCCAGGGCGGCGTGATTTCGGTCACGCCGTCTTTTGTATCTATTTCTTTACAGCGCGTGGCCCAGCAAATACCAGATGATCAGAAATCCGGGCAGCAGCGGCAGATAGGCGGGCAGGGCAGCGGGGCTGATGTGGATGATCAGGAAATTGAAGTGATCCATGGCGTAGAAAACCCCGCAGAGGATGGCCGTGGAGAGCACAGACTTGGAGACCTGCCGTCCAATCAGATTGGAGAAGAAGAAGGTATAGATCCCGCCGAGAATGGGGTTGACCACCGTCAGGAAAATGCCCAGCACCAGCTTAAGCAGTCCCAGCAGCAGAAAGCAGACCAGAACCACCAGCAGCACAGCGGGGGCGTGGTAGACGAGCGCTGAGGGCAGATACTTTTCAATGGCCCAGTTGGCCACCAGGTGCAGCCCCATGGCCAGAATGACGCTCAGAAAGCGGGAGAGGAACCATGTAAAGGGATTGTCTCCGTCCGGAAGCAGGGCATCCATGCAGTTGACCACGAAGGACAGAAGGATCAGGGCCAAAATCTGGCTGCACAGCGTCTCAAAGGCCGTGCCATGGAAGGGCAGGACAAACAGATAGTCCTGCACGAAGGTCACAAAGGGCAGGGGGGAGAGCAGCTTGGAAAGTCCTGCAGGCTGGAAGGCATAGACCACAACGGTCAGCACGTACACGGTCAGAATACCCGCCGAGGAGGACAGCGCATGGTTTAAGTCGGACTTATTGCCAAAGATCAGCTTGAACAACACGCCAACACCCAGAAGCGCCGCAACAAACACAAGGATGAATTTCAAAGAAGCGCCGATGTCAAAGGACACGGGAATGGCCGATACAGCGCCTTTTAGAATGTCGCTCCAATTGTCCGGCAGGAAGTCCTTGGCGGCAGTGAGAATAGAATTGAGATCCAGTTCCATAGAGATACCCTTTCGAAGAGATGCGCATAGATTCTGCCCGAAGGGAGGAAAACCTATACAGGATGAAAAAACCTCCGCCGAAAACGGCGGAGGTAAAATGCCTTTTCGAGATAAATTACTTGATCTCGGCCTCGGCGCCGGCTTCCTTCAGCTCGGCAACCAGCTTCTCGGCGTCTTCCTTGGAGATGGCTTCCTTCAGGGTCTTGGGGCAGTTGTCAACCAGATCCTTAGCGTCCTTCAGGCCCAGGCCGGTAGCGGCACGGACAACCTTGATAACGCCCAGCTTGGAAGCGCCAGCGCTCTTCAGGATAACGTCGAACTCGGTCTTCTCCTCGACCTCAGCAGCAGCGCCGGCAGCGGGAGCGGCAACAGCAGCAGCAGCGGCGGAAACGCCGAAAACATCCTCCAGGGTGTGAACCAGCTCGGACAGCTCCAGAACGGTCAGGCCCTTAACTTCCTCAACGAGAGCAGTGATCTTTTCACTAGCCATTGTAATATCCTCCTAAAATGTAGATTAGATTGTGTGTGTTAGCTTACGAACTTAAGCTTCTGCGGTAGCAGGAGCGCCGCCTTCCTTCTGCTCCCGGATCTGATCCAGGACGAAAGCCAGGCTGGAGATAGGAGCCAGGAAGGTACCCAGAACGGATGCAACCAGAGCATTCTTGCTGGGCAGCTCACCGAAGCCATTGAGCTGGTCAGCGGACAGGACAGAGCCCTCCACGACGCCGCCCTTGATGGACAGGGTGTTCTTGTTCTTCTTGGCAAACTCGCAGACGATACGAGCAGGGGCGATGGGGTCGCCGGTGGTGGAAGCCATGGCGGTGGTGCCGTTCAGAATCTCAGCAAAATCGTAGCCAGCATCTTTGGCAGCGAAATTGGTCAGGGTATTCTTCACAACGGAGTACTCAACACCAGCTTCACGGAACTGCTTACGCAGCTCGGTATCCTGAGCAACGGTGATACCCTTGTAGTCGACGAAGACGACGGAAGAGGCTTCCTTGATCTTGCCGGACAGGTTGGCAACAACGGCCTTCTTGCTCTCAAGAACCTTTGCGTTAGGCATAATTTTCACCTCCGAATAAAATAAAAATATCTTCCTGCCAAAGAGCAGAAAGATACGATGAAAATCTATTCAACGCACCTCGGCAGGATTTACCTTTGTACCTGCTGTCTTTGGCAACTCCTAGATGATAGCATAGGAATGAAGATTTGTCAAGAGTTTTTTTGAAAAAATCTGGATGATCACATGAGTAGTGAACACATGAAACACATCGACAGATGGGGATTTGACGGGGTCTATCTCGTAGGGGACGATGTGGGCATCGTCCCCTACGGGTAATGAACCATACAAATCCCTACTTGCAGAATCTTATGCTGTTATTCACAAAGTTTTTGCTTAGAATATAATGACCATGTATTGACAACAAACGAATTCTCCAATATACTATATTTAAGTGGAGGTGTTCTGTATGGCAACAACAAATTTGAATATCCGAACAGATAAAGCTATCAAAGATCAGGCTGAAGAAATTTTCAATGAACTTGGTCTGAATATGACAACCGCTGTAAATATCTTCCTGAGAACCGCTATCCGCGAACACGGCATTCCTTTTGAACTCAAACTGGATGTGCCAAATGAAACAACGGCTGCGGCAATCGAGGAAGGGAGAAAAATGATGTCGGATCCTTCCGCACCGAGATATTCCAGTATGGATGCGCTGAAAGCGGCATTGGAAGTATGAAATATGATATACTGTTTACCAATCAGTTTAAAAAGGATTTGAAGCTTGCCAAAAAGCAAAACAAGAATCTGGATAAACTGTTTGAGGTAATCGATATTCTGGCGAATGGCGGTACGCTGGATGCAAAATACAGAGATCATGACCTCACAGGAAACTACAAAGGTACTCGTGAATGTCACATCGAACCTGACTGGCTGCTCATTTATGAGATTCGTGGAGATGTCCTTGTTTTGATGCTCTACCGACTTGGTTCACATTCTGAGCTGTTTAAGAAATAAGTACAAATCGGAATTTGGAAAGGGGTGCACTGCCATGCTGAGAAAGTTGAATTGTTTTTTAAACATCGGTATTGGTTCATTCATAGGAGTTTTTATTGGGTACGGAATTTATAAGTTTTGGCACTTTAAAACTTATCCAAATTTATATGCCATGCAGTCTGCACCGTGGTACACAGAGTTACTGTTGGATGGTGCCATGGTGGTCGTTGCGGTGGTCGTATGTATTATCCTAAAGCTGATTATTTGGAAAAAGTTAAAGCCATAACTTCATATTGATAAAGGAAATGGCAAATATGTGGTGGTCTATTGGTGGTGGAACCATAATCTTTGCGTTTGGTATGTTTATCTTCTTAAAGCCGGGCTTAATATGGAAATTAACAGAAGAATGGAAATCTTATCGTGCAGATGAACCATCTGAGTTCTATTTGAAAGCCACAAAAATCGGTGGTGCTTTATTTGCCCTATTTGGAATTATTATGATTATGCTTCCATTTATTTTGGAGTGACAATTTCCAGTTTGTAAATCTCAATAGAATAGCAGTTTATTAGCATCGGTCGGAGAAATCTGATCAGTGCATTTATTTCAGAAAAGCTTTTTTATCTTTCTGGTTTACGCAATCAACCTAAAACACAAAACCCCCGAGCGCTTCCGCACTCGGGGGTAAAAGCATCTTCAGCTTACAGGTACTTGGCAGTAGAGACCTTCACGCCGGGGCCCATGGTGGACACGACGGTGCAGGACTTGATATACTGACCCTTGGCAGCTGCGGGCTTTGCCTTCACAACAGCCTTCAGCAGGGTGTCCATGTTCTCGCTGAGCTTCTCAGCGCCGAAGGAAACCTTGCCGATGGGGCAGTGGATGATGTTGGTCTTGTCCAGACGGTACTCAACCTTACCGGCTTTGATCTCCTTGACGGCAGCGCCAACGTTGGGGGTCACGGTGCCGGCCTTGGGGGAGGGCATCAGACCCTTGGGGCCCAGAACCTTACCCAGACGGCCAACAATGCCCATCATGTCGGGAGAAGCGACAACGACGTCAAAGTCAAACCAGTTTTCCTTGGTGATCTTCTCAACCAGCTCCATGCCGCCGACATAGTCAGCGCCGGCTTCCTGAGCTTCGGCAACCTTGGCGTCCTTGGCGAACACCAGGACCTTGCGGGTCTTGCCGGTGCCGTTGGGCAGAACCACGGCGCCACGGACCTGCTGGTCGGCGTGACGGGAGTCAACGCCCAGCTTGATGTGCAGCTCGACGGTCTCGTCGAACTTGGCAGAAGCGCCCTTGACAACCAGGCCCAGAGCCTCAACGGGCTCATACTGAACAGCGCGATCGATCAGCTTCGCGCTTTCCTTATACTTTTTACCTCTAAACAATGTAATTATCCTCCTTAAAGTGGTGATGCGGAAAAATCCTCCCACATTTCCGGAACTTGCTTCCGGATCAACATTCTATCAGTCGACGACGGTGACGCCCATGGAGCGGCAGGTGCCAGCAACCTGGCTCTCAGCGGCTTCCAGAGTGGTGGCGTTCAGGTCGGGCATCTTGGTCTTGGCGATCTCAGCAACCTGAGCCTTGGTGATGGTGCCGACCTTGGTCTTGTTGGGAACACCGGAGCCCTTCTCCAGACCAATTGCCTTCATGATGAGCATGGGGGTAGGAGGAGTCTTGGTGATGAAGGTGAAGCTGCGGTCTGCATAGACGGTGATGACAACGGGGATCTTGTAGCCCTCCATGTCCTTGGTCCGTGCATTGAATTCCTTGATGAATGCTGCGATATTCACACCGTGCTGACCCAGAGCAGGGCCGACAGGGGGAGAAGCGGTTGCCTTAGCGGCGTTGATCTGAAGTTTGATAATGCCAGTTACTTTCTGTGCCATGAATAGCACCTCCTGAATAAGATGTGGTAATGATGCGCACTGCGCATTTCTTTCGGGGCCCAAAGCCCCTCCCACGTTCCGGCCGAAAAGAACGGCCCGATGCGTTTATTGGGAAACGACCTCAACCTGATCGAGCTCAAACTCGACGGTGGTCTCCCGGCCAAACATGGAAACGACCACGTTCACCGAGTTGCTGTCGACATCGATGGATTCCACCGTGCCGGTGAAGGAGCTCAGAGGACCATCCATAATGCGGACGGTATCGCCCACGGAATAGTTGACGATGATCTCCTTCTTTTCCACGCCCATGGCATAGACTTCCTCGTCAGTCAGGGGCGTAGGATCGTTGCTGGAAGTGCCAACGAAGCCGGTAACTCCGCGGACATTCCGGATGACATGCCAGGTATCGTCACTGTAAACCATCTTGACCAGCACATAACCGGGGTAGACCTTGCGGTCGTAGGTTTTGCTGGCGCCGGTCTCCGTGATTTCGGTCACGGTTTCCAGAGGAATGGAAACGGCCAGGATCTGATCCTGCAGCTTACGGGACTCGACGGTTTTTTCAATCGTCGCTTTTACGGTGTTCTCATACCCGGAATAGGTATGCACCACATACCATTTTGCAGTTTCTGCCATGACTTCTTACCTTTAGTGGAAAGCACCGATCAGGGCGTCGATTCCAACCTGAGATACAAAGTCAAACAGCCAGATGAAAACGCCGACGCAGATGACGCAGGCGACAACAATGGCTGCATTTTTCAGCACCTGCTGGGGAGTGGGCCAGACTACCTTCTTCAGCTCGCTTTTCAGCTCACGGAAGTACTTGCAGACCTTGCCCCAGGTTCTTTTGAACCAATTTTCCTTTTTCGCTTCTGCCATGATGGGGCGTCCTCCTTACTTGGTCTCAGTGTGAGTGGTGTGCTTTCTGCAGAATCTGCAGTACTTCTTCATCTCGAGACGGTCGGGGTCGTTCTTCTTGTTCTTCATGGTGTTGTAGTTTCTCTGCTTGCACTCAGAGCATCTCAAAGTGACTTTCACGCGCATAACGGCACCTCCTTAAAATTTGCCTCCCTGTATCACACCCGGCTAGAAAAAAGATTTAGAAAGCGATAAACTACAATGGAAATCGCTCCGGGGCTGAAAAAGGCGCACAAAAAAAGAACCCTTTTTCACAGGTAGAATCATTCTAGCATAGGGGAGGGCTGATGTCAACAATTATTTTCACTTTTTCCTGCTTTTTTGATGGAATTCCGGGAAGCTCCGAAAGAAAAGCGTCCTTTGCAGATTTACCTTTCACCCTTGCGTTTTTGTGCCGCTTCGGGTAGAATAGAGAAAACAAACCGGGAGGAAAAAGAAATGAAAATCATGGGAATCGATTACGGAGATGCCCGCACCGGTGTGGCCATCTCCGATCTGCTGTGCTCCATTGTGGGCTTTACCACGGTGGTCCCCAGCCGGAATCATGAAAAGCTGATGGCGGACCTTGTCCGTCTGGCAAAGGAAAACGAAGTGGGGGAGATCGTTGTGGGTCTTCCTAAGAATATGGACGGCACGGAGGGGGCCCGTGCGGAGCTGTGCAAAGCCTTTGCCGAGGAGCTGAAAGCGGCAACGAATCTGCCTGTGGCCATGTGGGACGAGCGCCGGACCACGGTGGAGGCCCACAATATCCTCTCCGCCCACAATTATCATGGAGCAAAGCGGAAAAACACGGTGGATGCCGTGGCAGCGTCGCTTATTCTGGAGGGCTATCTGGCGTTTAAAAAGCGCTAAAAAGGCTTCCCCTGGGGGAAGCTGGCTCGGCGGAACGCCGAGACTGATGAGGGGCGGTACAACGTAAAATGCGCGAATGCCCAGGAAGAAACGTGCTGTTTTCAAAAACGTAACTGTGAAGATCCCTCTGTATCGGTTCTGCGTCTCGCCCCTCATCCGCCTCGCTTCGCTCAGCACCTTCCCCCCAGGGGAAGGCTTTTGCTGTTCATCGGAATTTGCCCTAACTTTCCCTGTCCTTATACCCCAACTCCCGTATCCCGGTAAAGATCAGCAGTACCCCGAAAGCTCTTCGCAGCCATTCCTCCGGAAAATGTTCCTGGAGCAGGGAAGCACCCCACGCGCACAGCCAGCCGGCGGCAATGGCGGGCAGAAGCTTTTTCCAGGGGATATTCTTTCTGCGCAGAAAGGTCGCAATGGCCGCCCCCGGCAGAAAGAACAGCAGATTCACGGCCCGGGCTTGATCCTGGGGCCAGCCCAGGGGACCGGTGAGCCAGAGCATCAACAGGCTCCCGCCGCCAACCCCCAGCCCGGAGAGAAAGCCAAGAACGGTGCTGACAGCAATGGCGGCTACACTCTGCACAGATTTCGAATGCCTCCCCAAAGAATGAAGATCCCCAAGATCCGGTGCAGCCAGAGCACCGGAATTTTTTTGCCGAAAATGCCCGCCAGGAGCCCTCCTGCGGCGCTGCCTGCCAGATAGGGAAGGGCTTCCCGGACCGGCAGCGCCCCCTGACTGGCCGAGACCAGGATGGTCACAATGCAGATTGGCAGAACGGTTGCCACGGATGCCGGGAAAATGGCCTCGTCGGGCAAACCCTGGCACCGCCGCAGCAGGGGCACCAGAACCAGACCGCCCCCCGCACCGAACAGCCCCGCAATGCTTCCGGCAGCAGCTCCGGCCAGCAGATAATTCCACATAAAAAGCACCTCCTTCGGAAAGCTTTCCCAAAGGAGGTGCCATTCATTCAATTGCGATCAATTGGCCTTCATGACCAGATTGGTGCGGATATAGGAGGTATCGCCCACGGTCATATTCAGGGCGTCCACCAGAGCGTTGTACCAGTTGGTATAGTCTTCGCTGGTCAGATCGTTCTTGACCAGATACTCCCGGTAGGTCTCATCGGACTGGCCCACGAAGTACATCACATGGTAGCCGTAGGAGGTCTCCACGATGCCGGTGTCGCCGGCCTTGCGGTTCTCGTCAAAGCACCAGTTATTGAAGGCGCTGACCATCTGGCCGGGGTAGACGTTCTCATACAGGCCGCCGTTGGTGTTGGAGCCGGTGTCGGTGGAGTTCTCGTTTGCCAGAGCAGCAAAGCTCTCCTCGGTGGCGTCGCCGTCTTCCCAGGTCTGCAGCCAGCTTTCGGCCTTTTCCTTGGCGGCTGCCTTCTCCTCGTCGGAGTAGGTAGTGGTGCCGTTTTCGGTGGTGCCGCCCTCAAAGCCTGCCAGCATGTGGCGCACGTTTACCAGGGGAGTGCTGTTGTCACTGCTGGAGCGGTAATACACAACGTAGTAGCCGGAGATGGTCTCCACCTCGTTGCCGTCGTCGTCGGTGGTGGTAGAGGTGTTGGCGATATAGGTCTTGTCGCCGGCCTTCCGGCTGCTGTCGCTGATCCACTGGGCAATCACAGAGTTGACGGAGGTATAGCGGGTGTCGTCCATAGCGGAGCTGGAAGCGGTGGTGTCGGCGTTTACCTCCAGGGCGGCAATGGCGGCATCCAGAGCCTCCACAGAGTTGATCTCATCGCTTACCAGGCTCTTGGCATCTGCCTCGGCGGCTGCGGCCTTCTCGGCATTGGTGGCATCATCATCCAGGTAGCGGCTGGAGCTCAGGTAATACTGGTTGTAGCTGTAGGAGTTGTAAACGGCGGGGTCCTCGGCGTCCTTAGCTTCTACCTGCTCGTCGGTGTAGGTCAGGCTGTCCCGGTACTCGGTCTGATAGCCGCTGGCCAGCAGATTCACACGGTAGTATTCCTTGTAGCTGTCCAGGGTTGCGCCGTTGCCGTACATGGCCTTCAGGTAGGCCTCGGGCTTGGAGTAGCCATAGACGGAAGCGTGCAGGGACAGGGTGGACTCCAGAGAATCCAGCTGGGACTGGTCGCTTTCGCTGAGCTCGTAGCCGTTGGCAGCTGCCTCTTTGGCGATGGCGTAGGTGGCCCGGGCGCTCTGCTCGGCGGAGCTCAGGAAGTAATCTGCCCAGGTGGTGCCTGCGTCGGCATCAAAGACCTGCTGGTCCAGAGCTTTGGTGGTGTCCAGGCCGTACAGGGCGGCGTAGGTTCCGTTCCGGGAGTAGAAATTGTTGACGGTGTCGATGAAATAGTAGCTTAGCTCGGCATTGCTCAGGGTGGTATCGCCCAGAATCAGAGCTACGGTCTTCTTTTCCCGGGAACCGCTGTTGGAGACGGCACGGTTAATGCCGACAAAAGCGGCTGCCAGAACCAGGACGACAAGCACAGCGGCGAAGGCGATGGTATAGGCCTTGACCTTCTTGTCTTCCTTCTGCTGAGCCAGCTGCTTTTCGGTCAGCTTGGCATTGGCTTCTTCAGCATGAAGCTTCTTCTTGCTGGATGCACTCATGGTATCATTTCCTCTCGTTTTCATAGGTCTGACGATTCTGCGTGGGTTTTGCAGATAGACCCGGTTATTATAGCGGAAAACTTTCAGGGTTTCAAGAGGAAAAAAGGAAATTTACAAAGAAACAGAAAAACCCGGAGGACCGAAGTCCTCCGGGCACCCCGCTTTAGCCGTACTGCATCCAATTATGACCTGCACGAAACGGCAGGTGGGTTGCCGCTCCCGGCGTTCTCTGCTCCCAGCGTCCACCCTACGTCGAAGCGAGGGCGGGAGGTCTGCAATCCCGCCGGGAAGTCTAACTTCCCAATTCAAAAATGTGGGTCCAAAAGGACACAACACGCACCAAGCAGGGAAAGAAAGGATCATTCGTCCTCTTCTTCCGTCTCGTCCTCCGCGTACAGCTCCTCCATAATGAGGTCGTACACGGCTCTCAGCTCTTCCTCATCTTCAATGGCGGTCAGCAGGGGCTCGCCGTCTTCCTCGGTGGACTTGAGAATGCTCACCTCCAGAGAAAGCTCTGCGCCCTCCTCACCGGCATCGGCGGGAATCACGGCCATATAGGTTTCACCGTTGTACTCCAGGGTGGACAGAACCTCCAGCTCATATTCCTTGCCGTCCTCATCCATGATGGTGATAAAGTCGGATCCATATTGATCTTCCATAGATTGCTCCTTTGAATATGGGTTCTCTTTGTCTGTATTCTACAACCAGACGGCGGAAAAATCAAGAGGAAAATATGCTTCCCCTTTCCGGCACCTTCCGGAAGAGGCGAGTTCCCTATATTATATCCGGGAAAAGAACGATAATTCAAACTCTTTTTCGGGAATACTTATAGAAATTGATCGCATTTCGATTTTTGTGCCGACAGGAATTTTACGGATTATTCAGAAATTGGGGCTTTCCCTTTTGACAGGAATATGGTATAATTTGCGGATGATATGACGGAAAGCTCTGTCTTACTCAACAGAAAGGCACAATCCGCCCAGAGCGGCATTGGAGGTTATACGCATGGCAAATGAAAATTCCAAAAAGAAAAGGAGAAAGAAGCTGCGGCAGGAGTGGAATCCCCACTGGTCGCTGAAGACCCTCTATACCCTGGGCAGCACGGCACTGTCGGTGGTGAAGATCGCCATTGGCGCGGCGCTGACGGTTGCGCTGATTCTGCTGATCTGCGGCGTGGTCTTTGTGGGCACCTTGGGGGATTATCTGCAGAACGATATCTTGAAGGAAGCTTCGGATTGGTCTATTGATGACTACGATCTGGAAAAGACCTCCTTCCTTTATTATGTGGACAGCAACGGCGATATTCAGCAGCTGCAGCAGATTTATACCACCACGGACCGGCAGATTGCCACTCTGGACGAGATCCCTCAGGACCTGATCAATGCCACGGTGGCCATTGAGGACAAGCGCTTTTATGAGCATCAGGGTGTGGACTGGATCACCACGGTCAAGGCCTGTATGAATATGTTCTTCGGCGGAGACTCCCAGTTCGGCGGCTCCACCATTACCCAGCAGCTGATCAAAAACGTCAGCCAGGAGAACAGCATTACGGTGCAGAGAAAGGTCATGGAGATTTTCCGGGCCCAGATGTTTGAAAAGGAATACGATAAGGACCTCATTATGTATGAGTACCTGAACCGCATCTATCTGGGCAAGGGTTGCTACGGCGTGAAGAGCGCGGCTGCTGCCTACTTCGGCAAGGAGCTGCAGAGCCTGACCACGGCAGAGTGCGCCAGCCTCATCAGCATTACCAATAACCCGTCCCTGTTCAATCCCTATTCCGAATATGTCTTCAAGTACAAGGGCGAGATGCGGGACGGCGCGGGCCGGAACCGTTACCGCCAGCTGAATGTGCTCTCTGAAATGCGCTCCCAGGGCTACCTGACCCAGGAGGAGTATGATGAGGCCGTCAATCAGGAGATGGTCTTTAAGGATGGCATCGACGCGGCGGACCGCTGGGCTGTCTGCGAGAGCTGCGGCTATGCGGGCACGGTCAGTACCTTCCACCAGGAGGGCAGCCACTATTACTGCCCCAATTGCGGCAGCCTGACCTCTGTCAACCAGGACGCCTCTCAGAATGTGTATTCCTGGTTTGTGGATGCGGCCATTTTGGACGTGGCCTCCGATCTGGCAGCCCAGGATGGCGTGGATTGGGAGAGCGCCGGAGAGAAGACCCGGAACTACTACCTGGAGCGCATCCAGAAGGGCGGCTACCATATCTATACCACCCTGGATATGAACGTGCAGAACCAGGTGGATACCATTTATACCAATCTGGAGAATATCCCCACCACCCGCTCCACCCAGCAGCTCCAGTCTGCCATTGTGGTTATCGACAACCGGACCGGTGATGTGGTGGCACTGTCCGGCGGTGTGGGAGAGAAGACGGACTTCTTCGCCTACAACAAGGCCACCCAGGCGAAGCTGCAGACGGGCTCCTCTCAGAAGCCGATTTCCGTGTATGCTCCTGCCTTTGAAAAGGGCGGCTTCAGTCCCGCAACGGTTATTAAGGATATGCCCTTGATGTACAACGACGGAACACCCTTCCCCAGAAACGACAGCCGGCAATACAACTATTCCAGAACCATCTTCTCCGGCATTGTTTCCTCGGTCAACGCCATTTCTGCCAATACCCTGACGGCCATTGGCACGGACTATGGCTACAGCTTTGCAAAATACAACTTCGGTCAGGATTCCCTGACCAGCAGCTATGCCCTGTCCAACGGCCAGAGCCTTTCGGACGTGGGCGTGGCGCCGCTTGCACTGGGCGCGCTGACCGTGGGCTCCACCGTAAGGGAAATGAGCGCGGCCTATGCCACCTTTGCCAACAATGGCACCTATCGGGAGGCACGGCTCTACACCAAGGTCTATAATTCCGACGGTCAGCTGATTCTGGACAATACCCAGGACAGCCGCCAGATTCTGCGGGAGAAGACCGTGGAATATATGAACTACTGTTTGTACAATGCCGCCAACTACGGCACCGGCGGCGCAGCCATTTTCCAGGGCCAGAACATTGCCGGTAAGACCGGCACAACTTCCAGCAACCGGGATCGCTGGTTCTGCGGTTACACTGGCTACTACACCGCAGCTGTGTGGTGTGGCTATAACCAGCCGGAGCAGATCAATCTGACTGGCAACTACGGTAACCCCGCCGCCCGCCTGTGGAAGATGGTCATGCAGCCTCTGCATGAGGGGAAGCCTGCCGTACCCCTCTACAGCGGCGCGTCCTTCCAGAGTGTAACGGTCTGTCTGGATTCCGGCAAGCTGGCCACGGCGGCCTGCTCTGCCGATGCCCGGGGCATTTCCCGGGTGGCTACGGTAAACTGCTATCCCGAAGATGCTCCTACGGAATACTGCGACAAGCACGTGACCGTGGATTACTGCGTCACCGGCGGGGGCGTGGCAACGCCCTTCTGCAGCCTGTTCCCGGATGCAGTCATCGAGACCCGCTCTCTGGTGAAGCTGACCCAGAGTGAGGTGGATGAGATCAAGGCGGCTATGAATTCCGGCCTGAAGTCGGAATACTATCAGGATGGCTATGTCTATCTGGTGGACAACGACGGCAATCCCATTGCCTGGCATGGCTTCCGGGGGGATGCCAACCCCGGTGCGGATACCCCTTACGTGGTGTGCCCGATCCACAACCAGCAGTCCTATATGGACTTTGGCGGTCAGGACAACGGCAACCCGGATGACGGTGGAAACACCGGAGACAACGGTGGCTGGAGCACGGATGACGGTTCTGACGACGATTTTATCTGGTAAGAGAGAAATAAAGGAGAGAAACCATGCTTTGGATTTCGGATCAATGGAAGGATTATGAGGTTTTGGATGCCTCTGACGGGGAGCGGCTGGAGCGCTGGGGAAAATACATCCTGGTTCGCCCGGATCCCCAGGTCATCTGGAGCACCCCTCATAGCAATCCGATGTGGAAAAAGCAGGATGCCCGCTATATCCGTTCCTCTACAGGGGGCGGACACTGGTCGGACCATCATCTGCCGGAGCGCTGGCAGATCAAGTACAGGGACTATCTGACCTTCAATGTCAAGCCCATGAACTTCAAGCACACCGGCGTGTTCCCGGAGCAGGCGGCCAACTGGGACTTTATTCGGGAAAGGGTGGCCGCTGCGGGCCGTCCCGTAAGGGTGCTGAACCTGTTTGCCTATTCCGGCGGCGCAACTCTGGCAGCTGCGGCCGGTGGGGCAGAGGTGTTCCATGTGGATGCAGCCAAAGGCATGGTAGCCTGGGCCAAGGAAAATGCTGTGGCTTCCGGCCTTGCAGACCGTCCCATCCACTGGATCGTGGACGACTGCGGCAAGTTCATCCAGCGGGAGCTGCGCCGGGGCCGGAAATATGACGGCATCATCATGGACCCGCCCAGCTATGGCCGGGGACCCGGCGGCGAGATCTGGAAGATGGAAACCAGCTTCTTCCCGTTTTTGCAGCAGACGGCCAAGCTCCTGACGGACGACCCCTTGTTCGTGATCATCAACTCCTACACCACGGGCCTTGCCCCCTCGGCGGTGAGCTATGCCTCGGATGTGGTCTTTGGTCCGGAGCACGGCGGAAAGACTGCGGCAGGGGAGCTGGGCCTTCCCGTGAAGGAGTCCGGCCTGATCCTGCCCTGCGGCTCCACCGGCAGATGGACACCCTGAGAAAACAAAATCCCGAGAAAAGAGGATCCACTTTTGGAAGATATTATAACTGTGGAAAACCTGGCCTATGCCTATCCGGACCTGGACGGGCAGAAAGGGACCCAGGTTTTCGAAAACTTAAATCTTACCATTGAAAGCGGCAGCTTTGTGGCCATCCTGGGCACCAACGGCTGCGGAAAATCCACTCTGGCAAAGCACTTCAATTCGATCCTGCTGCCTTCCGGCGGAAAGGTGTATGTGGACGGCATCGACACCTCCGACCTGAACCGAATTATGGCAGTCCGCCGCTGCGTGGGCATGGTTTTCCAGAACCCGGACAACCAGATCGTTGCCAACGTGGTGGAGGAGGATGTGGCCTTTGGCCCGGAGAATCTGGGTGTGGCAGCCCCGGAGATCCGCCGCCGGGTGGACAGGGCTTTAAAGCAGGTTGGTATGTACGAATACCGGGAGCACGCCCCCCATCTGCTCTCCGGCGGGCAGAAGCAGCGTGTGGCCATTGCGGGCATCATTGCCCTGGAACCCAAGTGCATTGTACTGGACGAGCCTACCGCCATGCTTGACCCCCGAGGCCGGGCGGATGTGATGCAGACCGTGGAAAAGCTGAACCGGGAAAAGGGAATCACCGTGGTGCTCATCACCCACCATATGGACGAGGCGGCACAGGCCCAGCGGGTCATTGTGCTGGACAAGGGCAAGGTTGCGGCGGACGGAACGCCCAAGCAGGTGTTTGCCCGGGTGGAGATGCTGCACAAGCTGGGCCTTGCGGCCCCGGACAGTGTGGAGCTGTGCTGGGCTTTGCGGCAAAAGGGCTTTGATTTGCCTCTGGATGCGCTGACCCCCGAAGAATGCGCGCAGGCACTTTATGATTGGCTGAAGGCCTGACGTGTGGGAGGAATTGACATTGAGACCAATTTTGCAGGTGGAAGACCTGACTTATATTTACAGCATCGGCACCCCCTTTGAGCATAAGGCTCTGGATCAGGTGTCCTTCTCCATAAATCCCGGAGAGTTTGTGGGCATCATCGGCCACACCGGCTCCGGAAAATCCACATTGATGCAGCAGCTCAACGGCCTGCTAAAGCCCACCTCCGGCCGGGTGCTGCTGGACGGCCAGGACATCTGGTCCGATAAGAAGTTTACAAGAGCTGCCCGGTTCCGGGTGGGGCTGGTCTTCCAGTATCCCGAGTATCAGCTCTTTGAAGAGACGGTCTATAAGGACATCGCCTTCGGTCCAACCAATATGGGCCTTTCCAAGGAAGAAATCGACCGCCGGGTCCGGGAGGCTTCGGGCTTTGTGGGCCTGACGGAAAAGCAGCTGGAGGTTTCGCCCTTCGACCTGTCCGGCGGGCAGAAGCGCAGAGTTGCCATCGCCGGCGTTATCGCCATGGAGCCGGAAGTGCTCATCCTGGACGAGCCAACGGCCGGGCTGGACCCTGTGGGCCGGGAGGAGATCCTGGGCAACATCCGGGCCTATCGGGCAGCTAAGAATGCGGCGGTGCTCATGGTCAGCCACTCCATGGAGGATGTGGCCAGACTGACAGACCGGCTGCTGGTTATGAACGGCTCCCGCCTTGCCATGGATGCCGCCCCGGGAGAGGTTTTCGAGCACGTGCAGGAGCTGCTGGATATGGGCCTGAGCATTCCCAAGGTGACCCAGGTGTTTTTGCGGCTGCGCTCCCTGGGGGTTGACGTGAAGAATGTCTATACCATTGACCAGGCGGTTGCTGAGCTTCTGCGGCTGAAGGAGGGGAAGGGCGTATGCTGAAGGACATTACCCTGGGGCAGTATTTCCCCGGAACCTCTGTGATTCACCGCTTAGACCCCCGCACGAAGCTGCTGGGTGTAATTTTCTATATTGTGGCGTTGTTTCTGGCCAAGAGCTGGATTTCCTATGGGGTGGTGCTGTGCTTTCTGATTTTTGCCATCTCCGTGTCGAAGATCCCGCCCAAGTCCATTGTATCGGGCATGAAGCCGCTGGTGATCATTTTGGTGTTCACGGGCGTACTGAATCTGTTCTATTCCGATGGCGGCGTGGTGCTGGTGAAGCTCTGGAAGCTGACCATCACCACAGAGGGCTTGAAGCGGGCCATCTTCATGACAAGCCGTATTCTGATGCTGATTTCCGGCACCTTCCTGCTGACCTATACCACGTCCCCCATCTCCCTGACGGACGGCCTGGAGAGCCTTCTGGGCCCTCTGAAAAAGCTCCATATGCCTGTCCACGAGCTGTCTATGATGATGTGCATTGCCCTGCGGTTCATTCCCACGCTGATCGAGGAGACCGACAAGATCATGAACGCCCAGAAGGCCAGAGGCGCGGATTTTGAAACCGGCAGCATTATCGACCGGGCAAAGGCCCTGATCCCTGTGCTGGTGCCTCTGTTTATCAGCGCCTTCCGCCGGGCGGATGAGCTGGCCACGGCTATGGAGTGCCGGTGCTACCAGGGCGGCGAGGGCCGCACAAAAATGAAGCTGCTGCGCTATGGCCGCAATGACTTCTTCGCCTTCGGCGGACTGGCTGCTTTGATTGCGGTGATTGCTGTCCTGGCCGGCTTCGGACTGTGAGGAAGAAATGCGCAATATTGCCTTATTTCTGACCTATCTCGGCACCCGCTACCATGGCTGGCAGGTCCAGAAGAATCTGCCAACCGTGGCGGAAACCCTGGAAAAGGCCGCCGCTCAGGTGGTGGGCCACAGCGTCCACGTGACCGGCTGCGGCCGGACGGACGCGGGAGTCCACGCCCGGTGCTATGTGGCGAATTTCCGAACGACTTCAACCATTCCGGTGGAGCGGCTTCCCTATGCGCTGAATACCCATCTGCCCTGTGATATTGTGGTGACAAAGGCTTTTGAGGTGAATGAAAATTTCAATGCCATCGGCTCCTGCGTCCGCAAGGAGTATACCTACCAGATTTACAATTCCAGACTAAAGGACCCTTTTTATGTGGATCGGGCATGGTTTTATCCCCGGCACCTGGACGAAGCCATCATGCAGGCGGCGGCGGACCAGTTCGTTGGAACCCATGATTTTGCGGCGGTTCGTTCGGTGGGGACGGATGTGAAGTCCACCGTTCGAACGGTTTACTACTACAATGTGGAGCGCCGGGGCAACCTGGTGGTTTTGAAGGTCTGTGCCAACGGCTTCCTCTACAACATGGCCCGGGCCATGGCCGGAACCGTGGTTTATGCCGCAGAGGGGAAGATTGCCCCCGGCGAGATCGGTGCCATTCTGGATTCCGGCAACCGCACGGCAGCAGGCCCGACGGTGCCGCCGGGGGGACTGTATATGACCCACCTGTGGTATGACGACGGAATCGATAAATTCGAATGCGGCTGCGCGGATACATTTCAGTCTGAATGATAGAGTGTTGGAAGTGTCCGGAACGCGGGCGGAGGTAATCAGATACCTCCGCCCGCGTTTTTAATAAAGACAGGTGCAATGCCGCTATCGGTACGGGCCACTCGATATTGACATTTTGAACAAATTATGACTACGTTAAATGTATAAAAAATAGAAAAAAATAATAAATGATAAAAACGCTTGCATTTGAAGAACGATGGTGTTAGCATAGAAACAACTTAATTCGGAATCCGAAATAACAAATTCGATTTCCGAAGAAAGCGGAAAGAGGGAAGACGATTTATGCAGAAGCGGGGCTTGAGAGACGTGAAGCGGCGCAACCGCCATGTGATCATCCAGTCAATTATGGACAGCGGTTTGCTTTCCAGAGTGGAGATTTCCCAGAAGACGGGACTTGCTCCGAGTACGGTATCCACATTGGTGGCCGAATTGCTGGAACAAGGGCTCCTTACTGAGGGCGGAAGCCAGGTAACGGCGGGCCGCAGCAGGACGGAATTGATGTTGAACCCCAATTACGGCTGTATTGCGGTGGTTGAGGTTGGCAGGTCAGGCGTGGGAGTCAGCCTGTTCGATATGGCGCTGGAGCTTTTGGAGCACAGTACTCTGTCCGCTTCCTATCTGTCTGGAAATGAGTTATTGGACGCGATTATAAAAGCTGCTGCTCCATTCCGCACGGAATCGCGTCCGTTGGCTGGAATCGGGCTGCTTTTTCAGGAGGATATGCGGGAAAGCGATTTCCGGGTAATGTATTCCACGGGATTTGCGTCTGCGAGTATTACGCTGAAGGAGGCGCTGATCTCAGAGTTCCGAATTCCGGTTTTCGAGGACTACGCGCAGATTTACACGGTGAAGGACGCGCTGGGAGAACGGAAGCAGGTAAACAACAGCGCTCAGATCACATTGGGGGAGCGGGTTGTGGTTGCCGTGACACAGCAGGATCAGCCTGTACCGATCCGCAGTGATTTTTTTGAGTCCGGGACCCGATGCCTGGAAGATCTGGTGCCGGAGGACGCGTATGCCGAAAAGCTTGGCATACTTGTGGCGTTGCTGTGCTCGCTGTTTCTGATTCAGAACGTGTTCCTGTCCTGCGGGGAAGGCTTGCGGGAGCAGTTGGGTTCCAGACTTCAGGAACAGCTGCAAAAGCGACTGCCTCCTGAACGGGTACCGGAGGTACATCTGTTGATGCGCAGACAAACGGAGCGCTGCGCTGTGCTTTATGCGCGGCGGCTCCGGTCTGATATATTATTTAACCGCGGATGACTTAGGAGGCAACTATGGAATTTAAGCAGATGATCGAAACAAACAAATTCAGCCTGGTTGTGAGCCTGCCCTCCAATAAGCTGGAGCTTGCTCAGGCGGCTTTGGATGGAGGAGCCCAGGCGGTAAAGGTACACTGCAACGTGTGGCACCGTGCCAGCGGTCATACCTTCGGGACCTACGCTGAGAATCGGGAGTTTCTACGCCAGCTGATCAAACTGTGCGGCGATGTGCCTGTCGGTCTGGTGCCCGGCGGAGCCGATGCCTTTATCACGGCCGAGGAGCGGCTGGAGCTGGAGGACATGGGACTGAAGTTCTTCAGCTCTTACAGCCAGCATCTTCCCTGCCATATGATGGAGAGCAAAAAGCTGACAAAGATGGTTGCAATCGACTGCACCTACAATGAAAATACGCTGGATGCTGTGCGCCATTCCGCCATTGATGTGCTGGAGTGCTCCGTTCAGCCCGGTGAGAATTACGGCACGGACCTGAATTATGCCGACATTCTGCGCTACAGTGATCTGGTTGAGAAGTCCGGCAAGCCCTGCCTGATTCCCACCCAGCGGAAGATCAAGCCCTGCGAGGTCAGGCATCTGTATGAGGCGGGCTGCAAGGCGGTCATGATCGGAGCGATCGTTATGGGCAAGGAGCCGGACGCTGAGACGCTGAAGCGTGTCACCGCACAGTTCCGCGAGGCTGTAGAGAGCCTGTAAGGCAGTCGTTTCATCCGTGTCAAAGCGGGTGTCGATAAAACTGGCGAAAGCCAAAAATAGAAAAGGAGAAGATATTATGTTGCAAGGTTCCCTAATTATCCTGGCCTTTGTCATCATCGCGGCGCTTATGATGACAAAGAAGATTCCCACGCTTCTGGCGCTTCCTCTGATGGCGGTTGTAATCTGCCTGATCGCCGGCGTTCCCGCCGTAGGCGTGAATGCGGAAGGCACCAACATCGGCTGGCTGCAGACCGTCCTGGAGGCTGGTACCGTTCGTATGGGCAGCGCGATCATGGCTGTGGTCTTTGGCGCATGGCTGGGTCAGCTGATGAACAAGACCGGCGTCACCGAGAACATTATCAAGAAGAGCGCGGAACTGGGCGGTGATCGTCCTCTGGTCGTCACTCTGATCATGGTTGCCGCCTGCGCGGTCCTGTTCACCACTCTGAGCGGCCTTGGCTCCATCATCATGGTCGGCTCCATTGTTCTGCCCATCCTGATCTCCGTCGGTGTTCCCGCTATGAGCGCGGCCTGCATTTTCCTGATGGCGTTTACCTGCGGCCTGACTTTCAACATCGCCAACTGGAAGACCTTCTCCAGCATTTTCAGCCTGGAGATCGAGCAGATCAAAGGCTTTGAGGTCTATATGCTTGTTGCTACCGTTATCGCGACACTGATCCTTGTATTCGTAGAGTTCAAGCGCAACGGCGTGAAGTTCGCGTTCTCTGCCCCCGTCGAGGATGCGCAGCCCACCAAGCAGCTCAGCGGCGTTCGCGGCGGCCTGGCAATGCTTACCCCGCTGATCCCCATCATTCTGGTTGCTGCCTTTAAGGTGCCCGTGTGCCCCGCTTTCATGGCTGGCATCATTTGGATCCTTCTGTTTACCTCCAAGAGCTTCTCCAAGGCTATGAACACTCTGGTCAAGACCTGCTATGACGGTATTACGGATGGCGGCCCCGCAGTCATTCTGATGATCGGCATCGGTATTCTTTACCTGGCCGTGACCCATCCCATGGTCAAGGAAGTCCTGAATCCCTTCCTGCTGGCCGTGGTTCCCTCCAACAAGGTTGCTTACATCATCTTCTTCTCCCTGCTGGCACCTCTGTCCCTGTACCGCGGACCCATGAACCTGTTTGGTCTGGGTTCCGGCATCGCGGCACTGGTAATCGGTCTGGGTACCCTGTCCCCCATGGCCGTTATGGGCGCTTTCCTGGCCGCTGAGCGGATTCAGGGCTGCGGCGACCCCACCAACACCCAAAATGTCTGGACTGCAAACTTTGCCGAGGTGGATGTCAACGGCATCACCAAGAAGCTGCTGCCCTACCTGTGGGCAGTTGCTGTGGTCGGCGTTGTAATCAGCGCTGTTCTGTATTTCTAAAATATCCCCGGAGGGTGCCCGGGAAACCGGGCACCCCGCCTGATTTCGGGCCTGAGTCGGGGCAGGCTCCGGCTGAGGCCTGAAATCAGTAAATAAAACATAACAGGAGGCTATCTATGAAAGTTCGGATCGGTATTGATGTCGGCGGCACCTTTACGGATGCTGTAGCAATCGATAATGACACGTACGCGCTGATTGGTGCGGTAAAAACCCCCACGACCCATACCGCAAAGGAAGGTGTGGCGGCCGGTATTGTACAGGTGCTGCACAAGGTAATGGAGCAGTACCATATTGCGCCGGAGGATGTTACGTTTATTGCGCACGGAACGACCCAGGCTACCAACGCGCTCCTGGAGGGCGATGTGGCCAAGGTGGGCGTTGTGACACTGGGACAGGGCCTGCAGGGCGCGAAAAGTAAGGGCGACACGACCATTGGCAATATTGAGCTGGCGCCCGGAAAGTATCTGAAGTCAGACAATGTCTATGTAGACACAGCCGCTGCGGATATTGACGCCGCGATCCGTACCGCGCTGGAGACCCTGAAAAAGCAGGATTGCACCAGCTTTGTGGCGGCGGAGGCGTTCAGCGTTGATGATCCTGCCCGGGAAAACCGCACCGTGGAGCTGTGCAAGGATATGGGGCTGCCCGGTACCGCGACCAACGACATTTCCAAGTTGTATGGCCTGAAGATCCGTACCCGTACAGCGGTCGTCAATGCCAGCATCATGCCCAAAATGCTGGAGGCAGCCACGATGACGGATCAGAGCATCAAAGCAGCGGGAATCGAAAGCCCGCTGATGGTCATGCGCTGCGACGGCGGCGTTATGACTGTGGACGAGGTCCGCAACCGCCCGATTCTTACCATCCTCTCCGGCCCCGCGGCAGGCGTTGCCGGCGCGCTGATGTACGAAAAACTCACAGATGGCCTGTTCTTTGAGGTGGGCGGCACTTCTACCGATATCTCTTGCGTCAAGGACGGTAAGGTCATGATCCGTTATGCCGAAGTAGGCGGGCATAAGACCTATCTGAACAGTCTGGACGTGCGCACCGTTGGCATCGGCGGCGGCAGCATGGTGGAGATCAAGAATGGCAAGGCTGTGGATACCGGACCCAGAAGCGCCCACATCGCGGGTCTGGACTACGAGGTCTATACGCCTGCCGAGAAGATTGTGGAGCCGAAGCTCGCTTCCGTTCGCCCCATGGAAACGGACCCCGAATACGCGTGCATTGAATGCGCAAACGGCGTTCGCGTAGCGCTGACTATGGCCGGCGCGGCGAACCTGGCGGGCTATGTGCATCCGGAGGATTACGCTTACGGAAATACCGAGGCCGCACGGAAGGCCTGGCAGCCTCTGGCAGACAACATGGGCTGCACGGTGGAAGAGGCCGCAAAAAAAGTTCTTGCGTTCGCGGCTGCAAAAAACAGCAAAGTTGCTGCCCAGCTGATGAAGGATTATGAAATGGATCCGAAGCACACCGTTTTTGTGGGCGGCGGCGGCGGAGCGGCGGCGGTTGTGCCGCATTTGGCGGAGATCATGGGCCACAAGTCCCGGATCGCCAAGAACGCGCCTGTCATCTCTACAATCGGTGTGGCCCTTGCCATGGTGCGGGATATGGTGGAGCGCAGCGTTACCAATCCTACGGATGCGGATATTATCAGCGTCCGCAGAGAGGCGGAGCAGAAGGCAATTCAGAACGGTGCTGCCCCCGGAACGATAGAAGTAAGTGTAGAAGTAGATACCCAGAGAAATATTATCCGGGCCATTGCGGTAGGCGCTACGGAAATGCGCAGCAAGGACAGAATGAAGCAGAAGCTCACGGAAGATCAGCTGCTGGAAATTGCCGCGGAAAATCTGGGAGCCGACAAAGCAAAGCTGCGCTTTGCCGCAAAGAACGGTTCCATGTGGGCGGTCCAATATGAGAAGAACGAGAAGAAGCTCTTCGGCCTTGTGAAGAAGACCACCCATCCGCTGCGGCTGATCGATGAAGAGGGCATTATCCGCCTGCAAAAGAACAATGCCTGGGTCCGCCAGACGATCGTGGGCAGCTGGGAGAAGGATCTCCATTGGATTCTGGAGGAGCTGACGGAATACAACGACGGCGGCACCAATCTTCCCAATGTTTATCTTGTACTGGGAAAACGGATCATTGACCTGTCCGGTATGCAGAAGGGCGAACAGATCGCAAGCCTGGGCAACGTGGAGCTGGCCGGATTTGCGCAGACGGAGCCTCTGATTCTTGCCGCTACCAAGCGCGTAGACGCGTGAGGAAAGAACTATGGAGCAGTTTCGTTATCCGTTCCCGGGAAGAGAACTGGCAGATCAGGAGCTGACCTATGATCTTTGTTACGGAAAGATCCCTGAAAAGGACCGGGCCGCGATTGTGGAGGCTGCCTGGCGGAAGGGCAGCAAGGCGGCAGAACAGCTGTTCCGGCAGGAAAAGGGCTCCATGGACTTTTACAGCATTGCCCGGCGCAATGGCCTGACGCTGCTGGAGAAGGATACGGATTATGTGGTAGGCGGGCGCAGATACTTCAGCGACTATATTTCCGGACGGAAGTGCGTCAATATCTACGCAAAATCGGTAGGCATGTGGGCAAAGGAAAATGGCCTGGAGTATCAGCAAGCGGTTAATCTGATTTTAAGTCATGAATACTATCATTTTCTGGAAGTGACCCAGCTTGGCCTGACAAGCCGGGACTACCAAGTGCCGGCGCTGGTGCTTGGACCGCTGAAAATTGGCAAAACGGGAATCCGGGCTCTGTCGGAGATCGGAGCGCACGGCTTTGCCAGAACCTATTATGAACTCTGGCTGGAGGAGAAAAAGCATGATGGATCGAAATCTGAACTATGATGTTGTGATCATCGGCGGCGGACCCGCGGGCGCTGTCGCTGCCATTGCTTCCGCAAGGCATGGAGCCAGAACGCTGTTGGTCGAGCGCAATGGGTACCTTGGCGGCGCGCTGACCGGCTGCGGTGTGGGGCCTCAGATGACGTTTCACGCGGGGGATACCCAGGTAGTCCGGGGAATCCCGGATGAGATCGTTTCAAGGCTTCAGGCTCTGGGGATGTCTCCCGGACATATGGAGGACTTTGTCGGATATGCCAGCAGTATCACGCCTTTTGACGCGGAGGGCATGAAGCTTGTGCTGGAATCCATGGCTTTGGAGGCAGGGGCAGAGCTGCTGTATCACACGGTATATACCGGGTGTACTGTGGAGCAGGGCAGGATTGCCAAAGTGACGCTGTACGCAAAGAACGGCTTCTTTGATGTCAAAGCCAAGGTGTTTTTGGATTGCAGCGCCGATGCGGATCTTGCCACCAATGCGGGCGTGCCCAGCGTTTACGGCCGCCCCGCGGACCACCTGGCCCAGCCTATGACCATGAACATCAAGGTTGCGGGAGTTGACCGGGACCGGGTTATGGAATTCGTAAAGGATAACCGGGAGGATATGCTGCAAACCATTCCCTTCGACCATCTGCAGGAGATTCCCCGGACGGGCATCCAGGGGGCCTATTCCCGGATAAAGGCTGCCAAGGCTGCCGGAGAATTTGACGTGGACCGGGATATGGTGCTGTGCTTTGAAACAAACAGCAAGGGAGAATTTATCCTGAATATGTCCCGGATTATCCGAAAGTCCGCGGTGGATACCTTTGAGCTGACAGAGGCGGAGATTGAAGGCCGAAAGCAGGCGCATCAGATCGTTGCGTTTATGCGCCGGAATATTCCGGGTTTTGAGAACTGCCGTCTGGAAATGACGGGCCCCAGCATTGGCATTCGGGAGAGCAGGAAAATTGACGGAATCTACAAGCTGACAGCCGAGGATCTGCTCAACAATACCATGTTCTCCGATGCCGTCGCAATGGGAGGTTATCCCATTGATATTCATTCCCCGGATGGCGCGGCTATGAAGCATCGCTTTTTAAGGAAAGGCAGCTGGTATTCCATTCCTTACCGGTCTCTGGTGACGGAGCAGGTGGAGAATCTGATTGTGGCGGGCCGCTGCCTGAGCGCGACCCATGAGGCGTGCGCGGCTGTACGTGTAACACCTATTGTCATGGCCATGGGGCAGGCAGCCGGAACCGCCGCCGCCCAGAGCGCCGGAACAGGCCAGGCGGCAAACAGACTGGATACGGACGTTCTGCGGAAGACGCTTCGGGAAGACGGCGTGTTCCTGGAGGAGTATCAGTTATAATTATGGACCATAAAACCGGCTCTCCAACCGCTGACTACGGCTGAGGAGCCGGCTTTGTTTTGTCCTGTGGTGTTCGGTGATGCCAATGCCTTGCCATATTCTTAATAATTTGTTTTCGCTTTTTTTGAAGATGTGTGGTATAGTACTGGGAAAAGAATGCGCAGAAGACTGTTCCGGTCCGATGCGGCGGGGCAACCCGCAAAAGGAGTGAAAGTCGATGCAGCCAAAAATGTGTTGCAAATGCAAAAAGAATGTTGCCGTGATCTTCATCACCAAGGTGGAGAACGGCGTTACCCTGAATGAGGGCTATTGTATCAAATGCGCCAGAACGCTGGGCATTCCCCAAATCGATCAGGCCGTAAAACAGATGGGCATTTCCGAAGAGGACTTAGATATGATCTCCGATGAAATGAGCAGTATGTTCGGCCAGAAGGACGACAGCGAGGGCGAAAGCGACGAGGTGGATAGCCAGACCGCAACCTTCCCGCTGATGAATCAGCTCTTTGGCGGCGGATTTCCGAAGCCTGCCAAGCAGCCGGAGAATGCCGAGACCAAGGAGAAGGAGCCGAAAAAGGAAAAAAAGAGCAAGCATAAGTTTCTGGATAACTATTGCATGGACTTGACAGCCCGGGCCCGGGAGGGCAAGCTGGACAAGGTCATCGGCCGGGACGTGGAGACGGAACGGGTCATCCAGATTCTGAACCGCCGCCAGAAGAACAATCCCTGCCTGGTGGGCGAGCCCGGCGTTGGCAAGACAGCCATTGCAGAAGGCCTGGCCCAGAGAATTGTGGCGGGGGATGTGCCCTATAAGCTGCGGGACAAGGAGGTTTTCCTGCTGGATCTCACCGCTCTGGTGGCGGGCACCCAGTTCCGGGGCCAGTTCGAAAGCCGCATGAAGAGCCTGATCACGGAGATCAAGGCCTGCGGCAATATCATCCTGGTCATTGACGAGGTTCATAATCTGGTGGGCGCAGGCGATGCCGAGGGCAGCATGAATGCCGCCAATATTCTAAAGCCGCCCCTGTCCCGAGGGGAAATTCAGGTTATCGGTGCCACCACCTTCAATGAGTACCGCAAGTATATCGAGAAGGATGCGGCCCTGGAGCGCCGCTTCCAGCCTGTGACCGTGGCGGAGCCCACCATTGAGGAGGCCTGCCAGATCATGCAGGGCATTTCCAAGACCTATGCCCAGTTCCATGGGGTCTCCATTTCTCCGGAGATTGCCCGCCAGTGCGTGATTCTCTCCGAGCGCTATATTACGGACCGCTTCCTGCCGGATAAGGCCATTGACCTGCTGGATGAGGCCTGCTCCGATGTGAATCTGCGCAGCAAGGAGATTTCCAAGCTTGCAGAGCTGAAAAAAGAGCGGGATGACTATGAGCTGGAGCTGAAAATGCTCAATGAGGATACAGAGAATACGGACTTTGAGCGCCTTGCCACCATCCGCAGCAAGCTGTGCCAGATCGCCGGGGAAATCGAGGAGCTGGAAAAAGTCCCCGCTCCCGCAGTGACCATGGACAATCTGGCCCGCATCATTGAGCTGTGGACGAAGATCCCTGCTGCCAAGATCAAGGCCCAGGAATACAAGCAGCTCAGGGGCATGGACGAGCGGCTGAAAGCCCATATCGTTGGACAGGATCACGCCGTGGAGGCCGTATCCCGGGCCATCCGGCGCAATCGCGTTGGCATTTCCCCCAAGCGCCGCCCGGTTTCTTTCATCTTTGCCGGCCCCACCGGTGTGGGCAAGACCGAGCTGGTGAAGTGCCTGGCAAACGATATGTTCGACAGCACCGATGCCCTGATCCGGCTGGATATGTCCGAGTATATGGAGAAGCATACGGTTTCCAAGCTCATCGGTTCGCCTCCCGGCTATGTGGGCTATGATGAGGCAGGGCAGCTGACGGAGATGATCCGCCGGAAGCCCTACAGCGTAGTGCTCTTTGACGAGATCGAAAAGGCCCACCCGGACGTGATGAACATTCTGCTGCAGGTGCTGGACGACGGCCGCATTACGGATTCTCAGGGCAGAACCGTGAATTTTGAAAATGCCATCATCGTCATGACCACCAACGCCGGTTCCGAGGGCGGTGTCAGCGGCATGGGCTTTGGCCGCACGGATACGGATCAGGTGAAGGAGAAGACCATGAAGGCCCTTCAGAGCTTCCTGCGGCCGGAGTTTTTGAACCGGGTAGATGAGATCATCACTTTCAACCATCTGACCAAGGAGAATTTCCTGGGCATTGCGGATATTATGCTGGAGGAGCTGCGCAGCAGCCTGCAAAACCGTGGTCTGACCTTCACCTGGACGGACCAGGTCCGGCAGCACTTGGTGGACAAGGCCTATTCCGTGGTCTACGGTGCCCGGAATCTGCGCCGGACCATCCAGAAAGAGCTGGAGGATCCTATCAGCGAGGCGGTCATCGACAGCTTCGAGAAGCCCATTTCCGGCATTTCTGCCCGAATGGAGGATGGAGCAATCCAGCTCGACGTCCGGGAAGCCTGAAAAACATAGGAAATTGGCGGCACGCTCGAAATCCGGGCGTGCCGCTGAAAATTTTACATATCCTCAAATTTGTCCGACAGGGTGTCCGAAATTTTCCAGGCCACGTCCTCCATCTTGTCGGCGGCCTTTGCTGCCAGCTTCCGGGTGGGATTGTTCCGGGGCATCATCAGCACGGCCACCATACCGGCGGCAGCGCCCAGTCCCGCGGAGATCGCCCAGCCTTTTGCGTTCATACTCCATTCCTCCTTTTTTGCAGGATGGCGTTAGTATGCCCCGGAATCGAAAAAACAGACTGGAAGCTTTTTCTCCTCTTTCTTTCCGACAAAAACTATGCTATACTCAAGGAAACTCTGAACAAATCGACTGCGGCTGAGCAGCAGCTCTTGCCGCTTTATTCAGAGCTTCCTTAAATCCAAAGAGAACGCGGGAGGATTGGCTATGTCGATAGACGCACTGCAGGAAAAAATCAGAAAGCGCAAATCGGCGCTGATTGTGGATATGACAATTTACCCCGGGCAGCTGCCGGAACACTGGGCAGGGGAGTGCTTCGAAAATGGATACAAGCAGTATGTTCTGGCGCTATTAAAGGGCCTGAAAGGGCTCGTTCCCGGCGTCCGCTTCCGGCTCAGCGCCTTTGCGCTGCTGGGCAGCGAGATGCTGCGCATTCTGCCGGAGCTTTTGAAGGCCGCCGCTGATTTGGGCTACTATGTGCTGCTGGAGGCCCCGGAGCTCTCCTGCCGGGAAATGGCGGAGCTGTGCGCCGGAACTGCGGCTTCCTATGGCTGCGACGGTGTGCAGATTCCCTTCTATGCGGGCAGCGATGTTTTAGAGCCCTTCCTTCCGGAGTGTGAAACCGCCCGCAGGGATGTTTTTGTCACGGCCAGAACCCCAAACCGCACGGCCCCGGAGCTGCAGGACCTGCTGACGGGCAGCCGCCTGGTCCATATGGCTGCGGCAGACCGCATCTCCCGCTACGCGGAGAACCTGACAGGGAAGTTTGGCTATGCCCGGGTGGGGGTGGCTGCCTCTGCCGGGGCACCGGAGAGCCTGAAAAATCTCCGGGGAAAATATACCAATCTTTTCCTGCTGGCAGATGGGCTGGATTATCCCAGCGCCAATCTGAAAAACGTCTCCCTGGCCTTTGACCGCTTGGGCCGCGGCGGTGCCTACTGTGCAGGAAACATGGTCACCCGGGCCTGGGCCCAGGCTGACCAGGCAGACCCCATCGAGGCCGCCCAGGCCGAAGTCCGCCGCCAGAACAAGGGCCTGCAAAGGTATGTGACGTTTTTGTAATGGAATGGGCCTGCCGCAAAATAGGAAAGACGTCAAAACAGAACATTTGTCATTGGGAACCGGTCCTTAGACTGGTTCCCAATGACATTTTTATGCGCGCGGCATGAGAACGTTTTGTGCTGGACATAGGGGGAACCCGTGCTATAATGGATTCGATAGATCGGCAATAGACCGTTTGAAAGCCGATACACTGCCAATGCCTGGCCGGGTGTATTTGGCGGGAGACTGGGGCTCTGACCTTAATTGGCTTTTTCAGGTATTTTGAAGAAAATCGGAAGGAGAAACAGAAATGGAATTGAGACAGCTTGAATACTTTGCTGAGGTGTGTCGGGTCCGCAATTTCACGAAGGCTTCGGAGAATCTTCATGTGGCGCAGCCTGCGGTGACAAAATCCATCCAGAGGTTGGAAGAAGAGCTGGGAACACAGCTGATCGACCGCACTGTAAAGCCCCTGCGGCTGACGGAGCGGGGGGAACGGTTTTACAGAAGAGTTGAGGATATCCTGAGACGGCTGGAGGATGCGGCAGCGGAAGCGGCGGAGCAGGTAAACAGCCATAGGCCATTGTCCGTTTGTGTTTCTCCCATGTCCGGTATCCTGGTAGACGAAATGCTGCGCGAGGATGATGTTGTGGATCAGGGATTCTTTTACAATATCGTTACCCGAAGCAGTATAGAAACCGTGGACAGACTGATGCGCAGAGAGCTTGACCTTGGAATTGTAATGGAAGTGGATATCCCGCCGGAGCTGGAGTTTATCCCGCTGGAGGAGCAGCAGGCTCTGTGCCTGATGCCGCCGGATGATCCGCTGACGGAGCTGGAGGTCCTGACCTTTGCGGATTTGCGGGACGCGCGCTTCCTGGGAGATATGGACGGAGGAAAGACCGCGCTTTGCAGGTTGGTCAACCAGAGGTGCCGGGAAGCCGGCTTTACGGCGAACTGCTTTTTCAGCAAGCAGAGCTATCATCCGGATATGCAGATCGCAACGGCGCTGATCCGGCGGGGCTACGGCATCAGCTTCATGCCGGAGCATGCGGCCAGACGGATGCAGGGGGTGGTGTGCAGGCCTGTGTCCCCGCCGCTGCGTTTTCGGCTGGGGATCGCCTATCGAAAGGACCGAACCTACCCGGTGCAGCTCCTGAAGATGGTGGAGTATATACGAAGGAAGTACCCGGAATATGTTAAAAGTGTACAAAACGGGCTGGGAATAAATATACAAACTGTGCACAATCATAAACCAAAGGAATAGTGGAATAAGAAACGGATATTTCACAAGCGAAAAAAACAGAGGTACAATGGGGACACAAAGAGCCGAGAGCTCTGAAAAAAGAAGGAGGATATCCTATGTCACCATTGGCAATGACCCTGTTAATTTTGCTGGTCGTGTTTGTTGCGCTTCTCAGCGGCAAGTTCGGCTATGGCGTGGTGGGCGGCGGCGTAATTGTCGCGCTGATCCTGCTGAACATCCTTACGCCGGCCGAGGCACTGTCCGGACTGGCCAACACAAACGTAGTCATCATGTTCGCTATGACGATCATCAGTGCGGGCCTGATGAAAACAAGACTGATCGAGCACGCCATCGGTCTGGTCAATAAGATCGGAAAAACCGAGGCGGCACTGATCGCGGGATTTGGCCTGATTGCCGGTTTTATGGCTCAGTTCATGAACGCATTCCTGGCGGTTGCCTGCCTGCTGCCCCTGATCAGCGGCACCTGCAAGGAGCTGAGGATACCCAAGACGAAGGTCATCTATCCGGTTATGATCATCGCGCTGACCTTTATCTTCTGGCTGCCCATCGGCCCGGGCGCGGCGACCTACGCGCAGATGAACGGCTATCTGGAGAGCTATGGCAGCGAGTTCACCTTCGGAATTTTTGACATGACACTTGTCCGGCTGCCCGGCGTGATTCTGACAACACTGTTCTGCATTTTTATTCTGCCGAAGCTTTGTCCTGCAACTTCCATATTGGAGACGAAGGAAGACCTGGGCAGAGAGGTCCAGAAGGGAAAATTGGTAGCTTGGAAAGAGATTGCCGCCTACATTATCGCCGGCGGAACGGTTTTGCTGATGATTTTCGCCTCTTCTCTGAAGCTTCAGACTTTCCTGATCGCTTCCGGCGGCGCTCTGCTGATGGTCCTGCTGGGGATCCTGTCCGAGCGTGAGGCCTTCGCTTCCGAAAACTGGGGTATGCTGTTCCTGTTTGCGGGTATCCTGCCTCTGGCAACCGCACTGACCAAAACCGGTGCCAGCGATGTGATCGCGGATGCCATTATTGCCATTATCGGCGGCAGCACGAATCCTTGGGTGATCTCCATTGTGTTCACGCTGGTGTGCTTTGTTGCAACGCAATTCCTGTCCAATACGGCGTGCGTGCAGGTATTTACGCCGCTGGCCCTGATGGTCTGCGTGCGGCTGAATATGAATCCTGTGGGCATTATGGGCTGCGTGAACATTGCCTGCACGGCTTCCTATCTGACGCCCATGGCGAACCCCGGGATCCCGCTGTGCATGGACGCGGGCGGATACAGCCTGAAGGATTGCGTGAAGATCGGAATTCTTCCGGGCCTTTTGATTTGCGCGGTGGGCGTTGTGTGGTGCGCCCTGTTCTTCCCGCCTTACTGATGAAAGAGGAGCGTTTATATTATGGAGACATTGACAATTCGTCACTTCCCGGAGGAGATGGAGCAGCTCCCCGTAGACCCGGAAAATCTGAATCGGGTGCTGCTCAGCGGCCTGTTCGAGGAAAAGGCCAAAACGGCGGAGGGAGAGCGCCCCTTCTATACCTTCATCCCGGAAAACCTTGAGTATGACCAGCAGTGCCTGGTGATCGCGCCGCCCGCACAGGCGGATATCCCGGAATTTCTGGAGTCTTCCGGTCTGCGGCAGTTTGCGGAAGAAAAACAGCTGTTCCTGTTTTTCCTGAAAGCGGAAGACGGGAAATGGGATCTGAGCGGCAAGGATGCCGCCTATATGAACGCGGTCTATGTGGCGGCTCAGGCAAGAGACCACTATATTACCATGCAGGACAATTTCTACGCGCTGGGCTTCGGAAATGGCGCGGATGTGGCCCACCAGGCGGTCATGACCTCCAGCAGCGAATGGAGCGGACTGCTGACGGTAGGCGATCTCAGCGTGGATCTGTCCCGGAAGGTGCTGGAGGCCGAGAAGGCGGGGCTGGGCGAAAACGGAGAGCTGCAGATCGCGGCAGAGCGATCCCAGGTGCCGGTCTGGATGGGCGTTGCGAGGCTTGAAGGCAGCAATGCCGGTACGGCGGCATACTGGAGAGGGCAGAATCACAGCCAGGAGGCCCCGCTGTCCGGAGACGGCGCCGACTATATCTGGATGCCGCCCTATGTGCACGAGCTATGCGATGTCAACGAGGAGACCATTGCCCAGGTCCGTGTGACAGAGGGGCAGGCGGCATTGACAAAGGCGTTCCTGGAGAAGGCATGGAGCTATATTGGACTTGCCCGTCGGCACAGAGGACAGGGAAAGAAAAATCTGCGCTACTACAAGGAGCCGGTGGCGCTTGGAGGCAGTCGGCATACCATGGAGCTGGATGGTTTCCGGCGGACGTGGTATGAGTATGTGCCGCCCTGCTGCACGCCGGATCAGGCGTGGCCGGTGGTGGTGCTGATGCACGGCCGGGGTGGAACGGCGGAAACCTTCTTTGATATCAGCAATGTCTATCAGGTTGCCAACGCCCGGCGATTTATTGCGGTGGTGCCCCAGGCCAGCGTACACCAGCAGAAAAAGAAGGGCCTGCGCAACGTGCTGCTCTGGGAGGGACAACTGGACGGCCAGGGCATCGATGACGTGAAATTCATCCGAAAGATACTGGAAGACCTCCAGAGCCGCGTTCAGGTAGACAGGCACAGGATCTATGCCTGCGGCCAGAGCAGCGGCGGTATGATGACCGACACGCTGGGACAGTATGCCAGTGACCTGTTTGCGGCCTGCGTGGCCTGGTCCGGCCTGAATTGCCCGCCCATGGAGTATCTGCACCGGCAGCGTCTGCCTTATAAGATGCCGACCGTGATCCTCTATGGTGATCAGGATAATCTCTTTGGCGGCAACGACCGGGTGCCGGGGCTTCCCTTCCCGGTGTCTACTGCCTTTGTTCCTGTGGTGGAGGAGCGCTTCGCGAGAGAAGGCCTGGATAAAAACAATGTAGATACCTGGCAGACGTATCCTATTACCTGGTATTCCTATCCCAACAAGCAGGGCATCCCCATGTTCGTCGCAGGCGTGGTGGATCACATGGTCCATGCCAATTACCCGGCGGAAAGCTGGATCAGCTACGATCAGTATATGGCCAAATTTACCCGGGGAGATAACGGGGAGCTGTATTACTGCGGAAAGCTTGTGGAATAAATCGGAAAAATGGCTGTACGTTTGAGAAAGCCGGGCCGCGTGGAGCCGGGGAACGGGACGCTGATAAAGTATGGGAAACGGCAGTGGAAGGCACTGATCGGAGCCTGTCTGCTGCAGTGCGCAATGCTTGGGATCCTGGTGAACTGCACAGGCGTGTTTTTGGCGCAGCTCCGTATGGAAAACGGAATCCCGATGACGGAGATCTCGGCATACAACACATTGAAGGGCATAGTCGGTGCATTGCTTTCGGCATTGGTGACTGGGCTATTCTTTAAAAGAAATCAGAAATACGCGCTGATCATCAATCAGACTGTGATGTGTATAGGATATCTGCTGATGGTGTTTCAGCCGTACGGGATGGCCTGGTATATATCCGCCGCTGTGGTGGGCGTATCCGGCTGCCTGGGGGTCGTGGCCGTTCCGAGTATGTTAAGCCGTGTTTTCCCGCAGAGATCCGGAACGCCTACGGGCATCGCCATGGCCTTTAGCGGCATCGGGGGTGCGGTGTTCAATCCCTTGACCGCCCGGCTGATCGCGGCAGCCGGGCTGCGGCGGGCAATGGCTATTCTGTGCCTGGTCGACCTGCTGTTTACATTGGTTGGAGCTTTACTGCTGTTCCCGGGAGGAAAAAAGGATACTGCCGAAACCGTACGGACGGTCAAATGGGAAAGAAAAGGCACGTTTGCCTGGAAGCGCTGCATTCCGGTTGCAATGGTCTTTGTCTGCGGCAGCCTGGGTTTCCAGATGGCGATGAATCTGAGCATTTTTGCCCAGAGCAAGGGCTACCCCTTATCGACAGGCGCCAGCTTGACTATGGCGTTGATGCTGGGCAATGTGGCGGGGAAGTTTCTCTACGGATTCCTGTGTGATCGGATCGGTGTGTGGAAGACGACGGCCTTGGGATTGGGCTGCGTGGCTGCCGGAACGCTGATATTCCTGCTGTTCGGACAGAATCTGGGGCCGCTTTATTTCGCGGCGCTGCTGTTTGGCAGTATTTATTCGCTGTCGACCATATCCGTGTCCAGATGCTGTATGGAGGCCTACGGAGAGGAAACCTATTCACACTACATCGGGCTTCATAACGGACTCAATCAGGCGGTCATGGCAATTGCTTCCATGATGACGGGCGTGATCGTCGACAGGACCGGAAGCTTTTCACTGGTGCTGCTTTCGGTACTGGCGGGAACGATGCTGTCACTGGCAGGCGTTTGGATATTGCGGAGGATCGGGAACGGAAAGACGGTGATCCCAACAGAGCGGCCAATGTGATGAACTGAGAGCGTAAGTATATTCATAGCGTAAATGCGTAAGAGGCATTGCCCGCAATTTTGGGCAATGCCTCTTTTGCGAGTACCTTTCAATACGCAAAAATCCCTTCAAAAGCGCATCCGGCGGGAAAAACCGGGAAAAATTCTTTCCGATTTGCGATTAAAGGATATAGTCCGTTATGCAGTCGTACCAGTGCACATAGGTGGTGTCGTTGACGAGCAGGCGGTCATTGTCGGGCAGCTGCTTGGTCCAGGGTGCGCCATAGCGGTCCAAGGCCCAGTCGTCCCGATTGAACCTGCGCCACAGGATTGTCCTGCCGCTTCGGTCCAAAAACTGCTCTGTAATGACATCGCAGCCGGGGCGCTCAATGTCCATGACGCATACGGTCTCATAGGCCTTGCCGCCAATGGTGAGTGTGTATCTTCCGACAATGTCCAGAAGAAAATCTGCATTTTGCGTGGTTATGACGGCACCTTCCCGCCGGATGGTGCCCTTCTGGGCCATAGCGATCTGCTTGCCGCAATTGTCGGCACCGTATCCCCAGTTCAGCATGAATTCCGGCCCATCCAAAAAGGTGATATAATTGCGTACGCCTTCCTCTGTCCTGGCCACTGCGAGATAGCGGCAGTGGGTGTCTGTGAGCTGAGCCACAAAGCTTCTGCGGATGCTGTCCTGTTTGCCGAAGCGCGAGTCCTCCTCTGCGGTCAGCTCTACGCCCTCAATGCCGTGCACTCTGGCTTTCCCGGTGACCTGCAGGTGATATAGATTGCTGCATTTCCGGGATGGAATATCATACATACCCCAGGAGCATTTTTCACCCAATCTGGGAATCAGGAACCACCCTGCCAGTTCCTCCCAACGGAGAGCGAAAGACGGTTCTGCACTGGCCGCAATGGTATATTCGGGGAGAAAATCGGGAAATTTTTTCATGGATGCTGCTCCTTCCTTTGCCGTGAAAATATATGGATATTGCTTTTTGAAATTCTGTTTCGCTGTGAAAAGTCTGCTTTTCACAGTTCCAATGGGGATTCCCAGCTTTTTCGCAATCTCCTCCTGAGTCAGCTCCTCCCAAAAGAAGAAATGCAGAATTTGCCTGTCCTTTTCCCTGAGTGTGTCGAAGGTTTCCCGGACGGAAGCTGAATCGGATGCGCCATAGCGGCTGTCTGCCGATTCCGCAAGAGCCTCGAAGGAGGTCTCCTGCCGAAGGGCTTTTTGCCGAAAATAGTCGGTGCATTTGTTCCGGGCAATGCTGAGAACCCATGCCTTGAAAGCGTCCGGATTCCGGAGCTGCGAGAATTTCTGATAGGCTGCCAGATAGGTTTCCTGCAGGATGTCCTCGGCATCTGCCGGGCTGTCGATCCGAAAGCGTACAAACCGCTCAATGCTGACCTGTTCCTGCGCCAAAAGTGCTTCAAACAATTCCATGTATTCACCTCCTGTTTTTGAAATAGAAAACCGGTTTCACTTATATAGACGGCGGCAAAGGCAAAAAGGTTCATGAAGGGCGAAAAATAACCCGGCTCTGAAGCAGAGCCGGGCAAAAATTTTCCGTCAGACAATGGGCGGGCAGGGATACTTGAGCAGAAGGGAGACGATCAGGCACAGGAAAATCCCTATAAAGCCTGTCACCATCCAGAAGCTTCTTCTGCGCAGCAGTTCCCCCGTGATAAACAGCCAGCCAACGGACAGAATGGAGGCCAGGATCGACAGGGTAGCCGTAATGACACGGAGCACATTTAGCCCCTTGGAGGAGAAAATCAAAAACAGTATAAAAACGAGAGCATCTCCCAAAAGAACTTCCGTCATCAATTTTTCCAACGCACGATACCGATTTTTCTTGGCCACGAACCATTCCTCCAACGGACATTTTCTAGAGGTATCTTATCACACTCTGTCGTAAATTGCAATCGTTTTGATACAATTTGTATATTTTTTTATTTATGCCTTGCGCAGTGGATGAAGGAATGGTATAATACCCCTAAAGTATACTATTTTGTTTGAAACAGCCGGGAAAGCCTCTGCGTGCGTTCCTTTTCCGGGGAAAGGCTGTTTGAAGGAAGAGGAATCGAAGTATGTCGGAACCCCAATACAGGCTGGAGGGCATTGTCCATACCCGCACAGAGGTGCGGGAGGATTTTGAGGGGCCTCTGGATGTGATTTTTTTGCTGCTGAGCAAGAATAAGATCGAGATCCAGGATGTCTCCATTACAGCCATTTTGGAGCAATACCTTGCCTACCTGGATGAGATGAAGCGGCTGGATATGGAGATCGCCAGTGAGTTTATCACCATGGCCTCTCACTTGATGCTGATCAAGACAAAGATGCTTCTCTCCGCCGCCGAGCAGCAGGAGGCAGAGGATGAGCTGGACCTGCTGCGTCAGGGACTGATCGAGCGCCGCCGCCGGGAGGCCATGGAGCAGATTCGTCTGGCTGTGGCAGAACTGGAGCCCAGAAATGAAATCGGCAGGTGCCTGTTTACAAAGGAGCCGGAGCCCCTGAAAAAGGTGGGCGGCTACCGGTATCAGCACGATGTGAAGGACCTTTTGCGGGCCCTGGAAATGATCTCCGAGCGCAGCCAGCGCCAGCTGCCGCCCCCAACGCAGAACTTTAAGGGCATCGTGGGCAAGGAGCCCTATCCTGTGGCCCGAAAGTCCGGCGAGGTGCTCAGGCAGCTGCTTCTGCGGGGTGTGGAGCGGCTGAAGAGCCTGTTCCGGGGCAACAAGACCCGCTCCGAGGTGGTGGCAACGTTTTTGGCCATTCTGGAGCTATGCAAGACCAACGCCATCACGTTGGAGGACGATACCAGCGGTGAGAATCCCAATGTCCGGCTGCTGGAGAAGCAACCCATCGCGGAAGGAGAAATGAGCTAATGGAGCGCGAAGAGCTGCAGCGTATAATCGAAGCCATTCTGTTCGCCGCCGGGGAACGGGTGGAGATTTCCCGCCTTGCTCAGACCCTGGAGGTCGACCCCAAGGACATCACCGAGGCAACGGATGCATTGGCGGACAAGCTGGCCTATGACCGGCGCGGTATCCGCATTCTAAAGCTGGAACAGGGCTATCAGATGGTATCCTCCGGAGAAATGGCGGATTACATCACAAAGACCCTGGAAACCCGGAAGCCGCCCAAGCTTTCTGCCTCTCAGCTGGAGACGTTGACGATCATTGCCTATTACCAGCCCGCAACCAAGGCAATGGTAGAGCAGATTCGCGGTGCGGACAGCTCCTATTCCGTGGCGGCGCTGCTGAACAAGAAGCTGATTGAAGAGGCGGGGCGTTTGAATGTGCCCGGCCGCCCCATTCAGTACAAAACCACGCCGGACTTTTTGCGGACCTTTGGCCTGCAATCTCTGGAGGAGCTGCCTCCCATCGACAAAATTGCCTTCGGAGAGCCCATTGAGCTGCCGGAGGAGGAATCCTCCCAGGAGGCCCCGGCCCAGCCGGAGAAGGCATAAATGGGCTGGCTGATTTTTCTGGCAATCCTGGCTGCGCTGAACTGCCTGCCGTTGGGCGGCAGAATTCGGTTTGACGGGCAGAATTTTTCCGCCGGGGTGCTGATCGGAAAGCTCCCTATTCGGCTTTACCCCTTGCCGGACTGGCTGAAAAGGAAGATGGACCGCCCCAAAAAGGAGAAGCCACAGACGGCTTCTCCTGCCGCGCCCCGGCCGGAGGAGAAGCCCGCGCAGCCGAAGGGGGACTGGAAGCGTTTCCTGCCCCTGATTCCTACTGCCCTGGATTTTTTGGGCAGTCTGCGGCGGAAGCTGCGTTTGAATGAGCTGACCTTCGTTCTAACCATGGCGGGAGATGACCCGGCGGACCTTGCCCAAAACTACGGCAGAGCCTGGGCCGCCCTGGGAAACCTGATGCCCTTGATCGACAGGGCCTTTGTCATCAAAAAACGAAACCTGGATATCCGCTGCGACTTCTGCGGCGAAGAGACGACGGTTTCTTTTGCTGTGGATTTGACCATAACCGTTGGCAGAATCGTTTCGCTGCTGGTGGTCTATGGCATTCGAATGCTCAAACAGTTTTTATCATTGAAGAAAGCGGTGGCAACAAATGAGTGAAAAACTTCCCAATATGCTGGAGAGCACCATTGCCAAGATTCGGGAAATGGTGGACTCCAATACGGTGGTGGGCGAGCCCATTCAGACGGTGGACGGCGTGACCATTATTCCCGTATCCAAGATCAGCATCGGCCTGGGTGGCGGCGGTTCGGACTTCGTCTCCTCCAAAGCACCGGCTCAGAACCCCTTCGGCGGCGGTGTGGGTGCAGGTGTGAAGGTGACCCCCGTGTGCTTCCTAGTGGTAAAGGACGGCAATGTGCGGATCCTGACCATTGCCGAGCCCGCTAACACCACGGCGGACCGAATTGTGGAAATGGTCCCGGAAACCCTGGACCGTATCTCCGCACTCTTCGAGAAAAAGAAGGAATAATCGGCTTCCATCCGGGCATTCTAAGCCCGGGTGAGAAGAATGAGAGATTTTTTTGCCAAAACGGCGGCTGCGATATTGGCTGCCGTTTTGCTGTTGCCGGTACAGGCGAATGCGCTGTCCGCCCGTCAGGCGGTTGCATTGGAGCCCGTTACGGGCAGACACCTTTTTGAAAGGGAGCCTGCCGCCCGGGCGCGTATGGCCAGTACCACCAAGATCATGACCGCGCTGCTCATCTGCGAGCAGTGCAACGTTTTGGACCGGATGCGCATCCCAAAGGAGGCTGTGGGCATTGAGGGCTCCTCCATGTATTTGCAGGAGGGCGAGGTGCTGACGCTCCAGGAGCTATTGTATGGACTTATGCTGTCCTCCGGCAACGATGCCGCCGTGGCCCTGGCCATTTACTGCGGCGGCACGGTGGAGGGCTTTGTGGCGCGGATGAACGACAAGGCCCGGACCCTGGGCTTGAAGGACACTCATTTTGCCAATCCCAACGGCCTGGATGCCCCGGACCACTATTCCAGCGCCGCAGATCTGGCGGCGCTGGGGGCTTACGCCATGGAGAACCCCATTTTTGCCAAGACGGTGTCCACCAAAACCGTCCAGGCTGGGGGGAGAGCCCTGCGCAACCACAATAAGCTCCTGTGGCTGCTGCCTGGGGCGGAGGGTATCAAAACCGGCTTCACCAAGGCTGCCGGCAGAATCCTTGTTTCCAGCGCCCAGCGGCAGGGCAGGCGTCTCGTGGCGGTCACCATGGATGCGCCGGACGACTGGCGGGATCATCAGGCGCTGCTGGAAGCGGGGTTTGCGGATTTTCGCATTGTGCCGATTATCAGCGCCGGGGAGCAGTTGGGGCTGCGCACGATCCTCGGCGGGGCAGGGAAGGTCCGCTTGGTGGCGGGCGAGGATTTCTCCTTTGCGCTGGCGCAAGGAGAGCAGCCACAGATTGTTATCGGCGGCCAGAACTTTGCCTATGCCCCGGTGGCCCAGGGAGCGGAGGCAGGGACAGCCTATGTTCTGCTCTCCGGAAAAATCGTAGGGCGTGTGCCGCTTGTTTACGGCGAGACCGTAGAGCAGCTGCCGCCGGAAAAGAAATCCCCATGGCAGCGGTTATTTGGAAAATAGAAAAAGGGAGCAATCTTATGGAGCGTTTGCAGAAGATCCTTTCAGCCCGGGGCGTTGCCTCCCGGCGGGCGGCAGAGGAGTGGATTAAGGCGGGCCGCGTCAGCGTGAATGGCCGGACGGCGGCGCTGGGAGATACGGCAGATCCCGAAAAGGACGATATCCGGGTGGATGGAAAGCAGCTTCCCCGGCAGGAGAAGCTGCTCTATCTGATGCTCCATAAGCCCAGAGGCTACGTGACGACACTGCACGATGAAAAGGGCCGTCCCGATGCCGCCCGGCTGGTGGCGGACTGCGGGGCACGGGTCTATCCCATCGGGCGGCTGGATATGGATTCCGAGGGCTTGCTGCTCTTCACCAACGACGGCGCCTTTGCAAACCTGCTGATGCACCCCAGCCACGAGGTGGAGAAGGCCTATGAGGTCCTGGTCTCCGGCTTTTCTCCCGAAAAGCTCCCGCTGCTGGAGCGTCCCATTGTGCTGGACGGCTATCACATCCGCCCGCCGAAGGTGCGGCTGCTGGAAAGCACCGGGCAGAAAGCCCGGCTGGAGGTGGTCATCCATGAGGGCCGGAACAGGCAGGTCCGCCGGATGTGCCAGGCGGCCGGAATGGAGGTCCTGCGGCTGAAGCGCACCCGGGAGGGAAGCCTCACCCTGGGGGACTTGCCCGCCGGGAAGTGGCGCAGCCTGACCCAGGCGGAAATTGAAAAACTTAAAAAATAGTTATGGCGCAACCGCTTGCAAATTGCCGCCGTGTTTGTTAGAATGACAGAGTACGGTTACATAACCGGACGGAGAACAGAATAAGGGGGTATCACCTTGAGCAGTGATATTCTTTCAGTATTAAAAGAGGATATGTCCGGGTTTTCCAAGGGACAGAAGCGAATTGCCCAGTATATCCTGGAATCCTATGACAAGGCAGCCTTCATGACCGCCAATAAGCTTGCCCAGAATGTGGGCGTTTCAGAGTCTACGGTGGTCCGTTTTGCCGTAGATCTGGGCTTTGACGGCTATCCTGATATGCAGAAGGCCATGCAGGAGATGGTGCTGAACCGCCTGACCTCCGTGCAGCGCATTGAGGTTGCCAACGATCGGATGAAGGATCAGGATGTGATTTCCACGGTCTTCCATTCCGATATCGAAAAGCTCCGCCAGACGGAGGAAACCGTCAGCCGGGAGGAGTTCCGGAATGCGGTCAACGCTATTTTGAAGGCGAAGCGCGTTTTTATTCTGGGCGTCCGTTCCGTGGCACCCCTGGCCAGCTTTTTGGGCTATTATCTCAACTACATGTTCAACAATGTCCATGTCATCACCGGCGTCAGCCAGGGTGAGATGTTTGAGAAGATCGTCAGCGTGGGGCCGGAGGATGTGGTGATTGCATTCAGCTTTCCCCGGTATTCCGCTTCCACCACCAAGGGAGCCCGGTATTGCTGCTCCGCCGGGGCTACGGTTATCGGCATTACGGACAGCAAGCTCTCTCCCTTGGGCCAGTGCTGTGACCATGTGCTGGTGGCCAAGAGCGATATGGTCTCTCTGGTGGACAGCCTGGTGGCGCCTCTGAGCATGATCAATGCTTTGATCGTTGCCATTGCCGCCAAAAAGGAGAGGGAGGTTGCCCATACCTTTGAGACCCTGGAGCGCATCTGGGACGAATATAATGTCTATGAAAAGCAGGCAGTGCCCGATGACCAGTGACGTACTTGTTATCGGCGGCGGCCCCGCCGGGATGTTTGCTGCCATTACGGCCGCAAAAAACGGGGCCAATGTGGTCCTGCTGGAGCGGAATGACCGGCTGGGGAAAAAGCTGCTGATCACCGGCAAGGGCCGCTGCAATGTGACAAACGACTGCACGGCAGAGGAGGTCCTGCAAAACACTCCCCGCAATGGCCGCTTCCTCTACAGCGCCATGACTGCCTTCCCGCCGGAGAAGACAAAGGCCTTCTTTGAGGGCTTGGGCTGCCCGCTGAAAACGGAGCGGGGTAACCGGGTGTTCCCGATGTCGGACCGGTCCTCCTCCATCCTGGACTGCTTGAAAAAAGCTCTTGCGGACGCCCATGTGACACTGCGCACCGGAAGGGTCACGGAGCTCCTCTGCCGGGACGGCACGGTCCTGGGGGCGAAGACGGAAGAGGGAACTTACTATGCCCGGGCGGTGATCCTGGCCACCGGCGGCGCTTCCTACCCAACCACCGGCTCCACAGGCGACGGCTATGCCCTTGTGCAATCCGTAGGCCATACGGTTGTGCCGCCCCAGGGCAGCCTGGTGCCCCTGGAAACCGCCGGGGAGGACTGCCAGAGGATGCAGGGCCTTTCCCTGCGCAATGTGGGTGTGAAGCTGCTGAACGCCAAGGGAAAGCTCCTATATAAGGATTTTGGCGAGCTGCTGTTTACCCATTTCGGCGTGTCCGGCCCAACGGTGCTCAGCGCCAGCTGCCATCTCAAGGGAGAGGGCTGCCGCCTTGTGCTGGACCTGAAGCCTGCTCTGGACGAGGGAAAGCTGGATGCCCGGATTTTGCGGGACCTGGACCTGTACCAGAACCGTTCCATGGAAAATGCGTTGACGGACCTGCTGCCCCGGTCCATGATTCCTGTGGTGCTGGACCGGCTGGATATCCCCTATGATTTGCAGGCCAACAGCCTGACCAAGCAGTCCCGTCATGCCTTGGTGCAGCTGTTGAAAGCCTTTCCCATTGAGATCACCGGCAAGCGCCCCGTGGCAGAGGCGATCATTACCTCCGGCGGCGTGAAGACCGGCGAGGTGGACCCCAAAACTATGGCCTCTAAGAAGGCGGAGGGCCTTTTCTTTGCCGGAGAGCTATTGGACTGCGATGCCTATACCGGCGGATTCAATCTGCAAATCGCTTGGGCAACGGCCTTTGCGGCGGGAAATGCAGCAGCCGAAAAAATCAAGCATTGACAAATGCGCCTCGTTGTACTAGAATAGCCAAGGTACCTTTCAAAGAGACTGACAACGAAGGGAGTATTTTCATGTACGAGAAGCTGGTAAACTATGCGGCCAGACAGCTGGAGCTGGATCCTGATGACATCAAGCCGGACAGCACTTTTGAGAGCCTGGGTATTGATTCTCTGGACATTGTGGAGATGATCATGGACCTGGAGAGCGAGCTGGGTGTTGAGCTGGATATGGAGGATCAGAAGATCACTACGTTCCAGGAGCTGGCTGATTTCATCGAGACCAAGCTGAACTGAATAATTTCACTTTGTTAAAAGCTGGATCGGCTTATAACAAGGTCGCACTAGTCGGGGAGTTAGCGGTGCCCTGTACCTGCAATCCGCTACAGCAGGGATGAATGCCTATACCCGGGTGAATAGATTTTTCTTGAGCCGTTACCGCGGTGTTGAGAAAGCGGTCTTGCGCAACGAGACCCCGTGAACCATGTCAGGTGGGGAACCAAGCAGCATTAAGCGGAATGTTTCGTGTGCCGCGAGGTTGCCGCTTTTGAGCTGGCTGCACGGCTTCAGGAAGCGTCTATCCATTCAAATATAGGTGTGCGATCTTGTTATGAGCCGATCTTTTTTATTTGCACGGAAAGGAGCGGGGAAAGATGGCCTATCAGGCGCTATATCGAAAATATCGCCCGCAGACCTTTGACGATGTGTCGGGGCAGCTGGCAGTGACCCAAACCCTGAAAACCCAGGTGGTCACCGGCAAGCTGAGCCATGCTTACCTTTTTACAGGCTCCCGGGGCACGGGCAAGACCAGCTGCGCCAAAATTTTGGCAAAGGCGGTCAACTGTCTGCACCCGGATAACGGCAACCCCTGCAATCAGTGCGAGGCCTGCCGGGCCATTGACGCCGGGACCTGTATGGATGTGCTGGAAATCGATGCCGCATCCAATAACGGCGTGGACAACGTCCGGGATCTGCGGGACGATGCGGTCTATACCCCGTCCCAGGTCCGTAAGCGGGTGTATATCGTGGACGAGGTGCATATGCTGTCCCTGTCCGCCTTCAACGCCCTGCTGAAAATCATTGAGGAGCCCCCGGAGCACCTGCTCTTTATTCTTGCCACAACAGAGCTGCACAAGGTCCCGGCAACCATTCTCTCCCGCTGCCAGCGGTTTTCCTTCCGGCGCATCAGCCAGGAGGACATTGCCGCCAGACTGCAATATGTGGCCTATCAGGAGAGCATTGACCTGGATGATGGCGCGGCCCGAGTCCTGGCTAGGCTGGCCGACGGCGGTATGCGTGACGGCCTGAGCCTGCTGGACCAGTGCGCCAGTGCCTCCACAGGAGAGGTCACGGCGGAAAAGGTCTACGAGTGCTTAGGCATTGCCGGGGAACAGAAGTGCGGCACTCTGCTGGGGCTCTGTGCGGACCACGATACCGCCAAGGCTCTGGCCCTGTTCAGCCAGCTTTACAGCCAGGGCAAGGACATTGGCGCTCTGCTCGATGAGCTGGAAAGCCTGCTGCGGGATCTGCTGGTTATGAAAACGGCCCCAAAGGCCGGAATCACCATGCTCTCCGGTGTGGCCCCGGATTCCGAGGTCATGGAGCTCACCAAGCGATTGTCCACGGGAGAGATCGTGCGGATGATGGAGCTGGTGCAGCAGACGGTTGCAGGCTTCAACCGCAGCGCCGGACGGCGCATGGATGCGGAACTGTGCATTGTGGAGCTGTGCCGCCCGGAGCTGAGCCTGGACGCTTCGGCGCTGAATGCAAGACTGACCCGGCTGGAGGACCAGCTGAAAAGCGGCGCGTTTGTGGCTGCGCCCAAGGCAGCCGCCCAACCGGAGGCCCAGACAGAGCCGGAAGAGGAGTTGCCGCCCATACCGGACGACAGCGATGCCCCGCCGGATGCAGAAGCGCAGCAGTCCGCCCCGGCGAACAGCGATAGCTTCTGGCTGGAGCTGGTAGGGGAGATCCGGCAGGAGCTCAGCCCGCCGGTATCAGGCTTCTTTGTGGCAACGCCCACAGCGCCAGTCCGCGGGGTGCTGCGGGGAAATATTCTGGAGCTGCGCTGCCAGGGGAGCTTCCCGGCAGAGTCGGTCAGTGCAAAGCCTGTTCAAGAGGTCATCGCCCGAAAGGCGGCGGCCAGATTGGGCAGAGCTGTGCAGATCAAGGTGGTGGATGTCACCCAGACCGGAAATACCGGCAAGATGGAGCAGCTGATGAATTTTGGCAGAGCCCATCAGGATATTGTAAAAATCAGATAATTCTAAAGGAGATCTTATTATGGCAAAAGGTGGATTCCGGGGTATGCCCGGTGGAATGGGCGGCATGAATCAGGCCGCCATGCTCAAGCAGGCCCAGAAGATGCAGCAGGAGATGCTGCGTATGCAGGAGGAGCAGGAGAACAAGACCTTCTCCGCCCAGTCCGGCGGCGGCATGGTGTCCGCTACCGTCAATGGCAAGCACGAGCTGCTGGAGTTGAAGGTGAACCCCGAGGCGGTAGACCCCGAGGATGTGGAGATGCTCCAGGACATGATCATTGCGGCTGTAAACCAGGCCATGCGCACGGCCGACAGCGAGGCCTCTGCCAATATGTCCAAGCTCACCGGCGGACTGAACCTGGGCGGCCTGTTCTAAGGAGGGGCCATGCAGTTCTTTCCCGCGTCCCTGCAAAACCTGTCTGACCAGTTCGCCAGACTCCCCGGTATCGGCGGCAAAACCGCCCAGCGGCTTGCCTTCCATGTGCTGGAAATGCCGCTGGAGGAGGCCCAGGCCTTTGCAGATGCCATTCTGGAGGCCAAGCGCACGGTGCACACCTGCCCCTGCTGCCAGAATCTGACGGATCAGCCCCTGTGCCCCATCTGCGCGGATGAAACCAGAGACCATGGGACCATCTGCGTGGTGGCAGAGCCCAAGGATGTGATCGCCATGGAGCGCTCCCGGGAGTACCGGGGGGTATACCATGTGCTCCACGGTGTCATTTCCCCTTTGAACCGGGTGACTCAGGATGATATCAAGATCCGGGAGCTGATGCTGCGCATTGGTGAGGGAGACGTGCAGGAGGTCATTATGGCCACGAACCCCGATACCGAGGGCGAGGCCACGGCCATGTACATTTCCCGGCTGCTGCGCCCCATGGGCATCAAGGTCACCCGCCTTGCCTACGGCGTTCCCGTGGGCAGCCAGCTGGAATATGCCGATGAAGTCACCCTGTCCCGCGCCCTGGAGGGCCGGCAGGAGATGTAAATGATAAGCCCCAGGTCTTTGCGGACCTGGGGCTTACTGCGTAAATTTGGAATTTGGGAATTTACTTCTCTTCGATAGACTCCGTTACGTTGGTTCGATACCGTTCTTCGCATTCCTGAATGTAATCAAAACACAACCCGCCGCCGCAAACGTAGGAAAAAGGGTCTTTGCAAATGGTACGGTCACTGTTGAGAAGAAAGGCCGGAATCATTTCTTTACCGCTATGGTCTAAATAACGGATTTTGAAGGTAAACCCTGTTCGATTTGTGGAGAAACCGGCACGCTTCATGGGAATGCTCTGAATATTGGTTACGATGTATTCAATATCTTCCGGCGCTGTAATGAGAAAGCTCGTTCCCGTGCTGCCGTCGAACACGGATATACGGTCCACCTGAGATGGGGTCACATTCCTGCCGAAGCGCTTTGGCAGAAAATAAGAAACAACGGCAACCAATACCAGCACGGCAATTGCAATCAAGATCAAGATGTGTTTTCTCTTTTTCATGTGAAATGACCTCACTGATAAACTGGAATTTTCAAATTAGTCTTTGCAAATAACCTTTGAACCTTCACCATCAA
>ERZ772889.42-NODE-42-length-130692-cov-14.052742_pt1 | contig 130692 bp, 99 predicted proteins | sample MGYA00512127_ERZ772889 | MGnify/ENA primary metagenome ERZ772889 (study PRJEB29015, sample SAMEA2737689) | human gut metagenome | biome: human gut; feature: human-associated habitat; material: faeces | place: China | collected 2012 ...
AAATTTACGACATTTACGACAAATCTGACACTGCTTTACAATACCAGACAAAATGGCTGATGCCCCGGAAAGCCTGTAAAACAGGCACTTCCGGGATACACAAGACAGGACAAAAATCGACTTCCATTATCAAGAGGTGAGTGCTAATTTCACACTTTCTTCACATTTAACCTTCTATTTTATGGCTGTCAAAAATCTTTTTGGTAAGACTCTTTTTACCCTGCTGACGATTTCCAACCTTGCAAATCTAACCGTTGTTTCCGCTAAATGTCTGGAAGGATTTTTCTTTCCAGTCCTGGCAACGCAGGATTACCGTTGGTCATCCTCTCTGATGTTCTTTGCTGTGGAAATATGTCTTTCTGTTCCTGTTCTTTTATATATGAAAATGGTCATCGTACCGGCTGTAAAAAGCGAATCGTCCGGTTTGGAATGGCGGTATTTATGGCTAATCCCTGCAACCTTCTATTTGATATGGTGCTATCTGCTCTATGGGAATTCTTCCCATTCCAGCTTGGAAATGGCACTTCAACCGAAAAACACTCTCTTTCTTTTTGCCATCAACATAGGAGCATTTTTGATTTACTATGTGGTCGCACGATTGATTCTGGAGCAAAACAAATCTCTGGAATTACGTGAGAAGAACCATCAGCTTATAATGCAGGCAATGCAATATAAGAATCTGCAGGAAAAAATCACTGACGCCCGCCGTGCAAAGCATGATGTGCGTCATCATATCGCTCTCATACAAGAATACCTGACGGAAGGAAAACTTGATGTGCTGCATGATTACCTTAATGAGTACAGCAAAAGCCTTCCGGATAACTCTCTTGTCCGTTTTTGCGAAAATACTGCCGCAAACGCTGTATTGCTCTACTTTGCTCAGCAAGCTAAGGATAACTGTATTAATTATTTTGTTAAAGTTAAGATTCCGAATGATATCTTCGTTTCAGATACCGATATTTCTGTTATATTCGGCAATCTGATTGAAAACGCACTGGAATCCTGCAAAAATGAGTCTGGCAATGACCGGAAAATCTTGATTCGTGCCAACCTGACCGGCAGTTCGCTTTGTATTACGGTGGACAATACCTTCTCAGGAACACTCAAATGTACAAATGATGACAAGCTTGTTTCAACGAAGCATAAGGGACTCGGGCTCGGCACACAATCGGTCAAAAACATTGCCGCACATTACAATGGTGTCTGCCACTTTAAAACAGAGGATGGAATGTTCTATGCATCTGTGATGTGTTGTAATAAAACAGATAACTAACATTCGGTGAATGTGTGTTCTATTCATAATCCATAACAGCAAAGCCTGGAGTTGTTTTACTGGCTCCTTTTACATGTTGTCCATACATTTACTCCTTCAAACTTATAACTTCCTTTCTGGCAAAGAAAAAGACGCAAGCCATATTTTATGACTCACGCCTTACTTCACTCACAATATTCTATTTTTATCAGTTACCTGCCAGATTGGTTACTGGCAATTCTTATGCATAAATCAATTCTTTCAAGATAATCTCCTCTGCAATCGCTCTGTGCTGATTAGCTGCTCTTACCCATGCCATCTGATCTTTCTCCTTATCTGGCAGTGGTTCTTTTTCTTCCAACTGCTCCAAGATTACTTCTTCCCGTTCTCTTGCTGCCTTGTCCACTTCCAGAAGATGCTCTCCAATGGTATCCTGTAAAAGCATCACCTGATAGGTTGAATTTCGATAGTTATTCAGATAATCTCTGCGAAGAAAACCATACTTGCCAAGTTGCTCCATCTGCTCACCGGATTTATAGGTGAGATTCGGGATCAGATATCCATTTACATTTGTATACGTTAATTCCATTTTATTAGCACTCTCCATTTCTCATCATTTTTTGACCACAAATTTACGACATTTACGACAAATCTGACACTGCTTTACAATACCAGACAAAATGACTGATGCCCCGGAAAGCCTGTAAAACAGGCACTTCTAGGATACACAAGCCAGGACAAAAATCGACTTTCATTATCAAGAGGTGAGTGCTAATTTCACATTTTCCAATTTTTCTATTTTCCTACAGCATCTCCCTCAGCTGATAATTTGTATACACCTGTTCATAATCATATTCCGAATCATACCTAGTAAGTGTCACCATAGGATCTGCACCTGGAATGATCTGGTAGCTATAGGAAACTTCGTAATCCTCATCTATAAATTTCACAGCCCCCTGGTTTTCAGAGCCTTCTGTGATTTCCGTCCTGTAAGCTGTGAAAACACGTCCGCTGTTTATGTCGTTTGCCATGGCTGTCATAACTTCGGCCAGATTTCCAAGATCCTCATTTATCGTAAACTGGTTCCAGCGGTCTACCAGAACCGCACCATAGCATTTATCGCCATACTCACTGGTGGCCTCTCTCCAGCAAATGTTGATATAGTTATCATCCGTTATTCTGTAGCTTCCAACATAGTCCCTGGGATCATAATATTCATCTCCTGCCCAATGAGCTGTAAAGGTTCCATTGTCTTCATCCACGGAAACTTCATAACCTTTTTCCAAATTCGCAGCCCCAAGATAGCGGGCAATGATCTCCTCCGGATTGTCTGTTTCCGGATGATAAATGTAGGGATTCTCCTTTGGAATCTTAGCTTTTTCACTATCTTCCAGATCGTCTAGATTATCCAGGCTCTGAGCTTCTCCTGTCTGCACCAGTTCACGTCCAAAAATCACCTGGGTATCCTCATCTAAGCTCCCCACAAACTCTCCGTCCACTGTATCAAGATAAATGTCTCCTTCCTCCAGGGAAACAAGTATTTTCCCATCCTCCAGTTTCCATGAGACCTTCAGAATTTCTGCCGAGTCTGGCTCCTCACTATTGTAGGACATTTCCATGTAAGCACTTCCGTCTTCCATCAGCCTCATTTCCAAGTATTGGTTCAAATATTCTGCTACATTGTGGCGTTCGCTGCTTTCGTCAGAATATATTACATAATTGGCATACCAGATGCCCATATAGTCCTCCGGATTTTCGATTTCTGCATGGGCAATAGCAGGAAACAATGCGGCGGTTAACATTCCGGTAAATACTGCAGCAATTATTTTTCTTTTCATAAGCACCCTCCCTGGATCATATAATTTTTCTGAAAAATATAGTTTTAACTTTGCAGCCAGATACAAAACAGTAACCAGAAATTTTTTCTACAACTGTATCATTCTGCTGTAACTATATTATAAGAAATTTACCCAGGAAAAAGCACTATACTCTGGTTAGTATTTTTCTCATTGCCCATATAAAAAGGATCCAGCTTACAGGAACGCCCTACTATTCTATCTCTCCAAAAGCTTCCCAACCAGGCATGTCACCAGAAACGCCGCAATATCTACAGCCACAATGGTAGACCCTACCGGCGTTCCGCCCAGGATGGAAACAATAATTCCAAGAAATGCACACAACACAGATAAAATCGCCGAACAGATAATTACTGCGCTGAATCGTTTATAGATCCTCATTGCCGACAGTGCCGGGAAAATAATCAAAGCTGAGATCAACAGGGACCCCACCAGATTCATAGCCAGTACAATGATCACTGCTGTGATCACCGCAATCAGAAGATTGTACATATCTGTCCTGGTTCCAGTAGCTTTTGCAAAATTTTCATCAAAGGTAACCGCAAATATCTTATGATAAAATACTGTAAACAGTGCCACAACAATAACAGACACCACTACACACAGCCACACCTCAGATGTGGTCAGGGTCAGGATTGACGTAGAACCAAACAGGCTGCTGCACACATCTCCGGAAATATTAGAACCTGTGGAAAAAACATTCATCAGCAGATAGCCAACTGCCAGGGCTCCAACCGAAATCATAGCGATTGCCGCATCTCCTTTGATCTTCGTACTCTGTCCTGTACGAAGAAGCAGCACCGCACAGATCACAGTTACCGGCATGACAAACAGCATATTGTTGCTGAAATTCAGCACCGATGCAATAGCCATAGCTCCGAATGCCACATGGGACAGTCCGTCCCCAATAAAGGAAAATCGCTTCAGCACCAGCGTTACCCCCAGAAGAGAGGAGCAAAGTGCAATAAGCACGCCTACGATCAAAGCATACCACACAAATGGATACTGGAAATAAAATACCAGTTTTTCAAAAATTCCGCTCATGCTTTTCCCTCCTCTCCAGCATCCACAAGCCTCTTTCCAATCTTGCTTTCCAGATATTCCTCTTTTGTTCCGAAGAAAACCTTCTGCCCAATATGCAGCACATGACTTGCATAAGTTGCTACTTCACTGATATCGTGAGAAATCATGATGATGGTTACTCGGTCTTCTTTATTTAATTCGTTGATAATCTGGTACATATCCGCAGTTGCAACCGGATCCAGGCCAGAAACAGGCTCATCCAGAAGGAGGATTTTCCTTGTGGCGCAGAGAGCTCTGGTCAGAAGCACTCTCTGCTGCTGCCCGCCGGACAATTGTCGATAACAACGGTCAGCCAGATCCGTAATCCTGGTTTTCTCCATCAATTCACGGGCTTCTTTTTTCTCTGCTTTATTGTAAAAAGGACGAAGTCCCATTCTTCCCAGGAAACCGGACATCACAATTTCGTCTACCGAAGCAGGGAAGTCTCTCTGAAGTGCAGTCTGCTGTGGCAGGTAGCCAATCTCGTTGATTTTTAAATCGTCTCCCAGAATGATACTGCCGCTCATAGGGCTCTGAAGATGAAGAAGAGTTTTCATCAGTGTGGATTTCCCAGAGCCGTTTTCTCCTACGATACAAAGGTAATCACCGGAATTTACGCTGAAATCCAGCCCGGACAAAATCGCTTTTCCTTCATATCCCAATGTAAGGTTCTCGCAAGTAATCAGACTCATAATGCCTCCTTCAGAATCTGGAGATTATTTTCCATGATGGAAAGGTATGTGGTTCCCTCTTCCACATCCTTTGTTGTTACGGACTGCATGGAATTTAATGTCAAAATCTTCTGATCCTTAGTGTTTGTATTTTCAATTACTGCTTTCGCTACTTTCTGATCGGAATTCTCGATGGTGAGAACAGCCGGAAGGTTCAGCTCATCCAGCTTGCCAGCCAGAAATGTGATGGTCTCGAAGCTGGCATCTGTTTCTGCGGAACAGCCGGCAAATGCAGCGTAGTAAGTAAGATTGTAGTCGTCAATTAAATAGCGGAACGGGAAACGATCTGCAAAAAGCAGGGTTTTTGACTGGGATTTCTCCACTGATGTCTGGTATTCCTGATCGAGAGCTGCCAGTTTTTCTTCGTAAGCCTCGGCGTTCTGCTGATAAAGCCGGGAATGCTCCGGATCGGCATCAGCCAGACTACTGGCAATGGTGTCGCAGAACAGAGACGCATTTTTCAAAGACAGCCAGACATGCTCATCGTATTCCAGATCATCATCGTGGGTATGCCCTTCTTCGTGAGTGTGGTCGTCTTCATCCTGCATCCCCTCTACAAGCTCTTCTTCCTTCACCTGGTCTCCCAGCACGTCCATCAGGTTGATTGCTTTTCGATCTGGGTTTCCGGCGCCCTTCAATGCATCGGCAACCCAGGAATCAGACTCACCGCCTACATAAATAAACAGGTCACAGGTGGATACTTTCAAAATATCTTCCATGGTAGGCTGGAAACTATGCATGTCTGTTCCGTTACCCAAAAGCAGGGTAAGATCCACATTATCAGCCTGGTCACCCAGGATTTCCTTTACCCAGTCGTATTCTGGAAAAATAGTGGCTACAATCTGAAGCTTCTGACTATCTGAGCTGGCATTTTCCTGTTCGCTGCCATTTACCCCGCTCTGGCTTTCTGTCACACTGGAATTGTCAGTTCCTGCTGCCGCACCTGCACCGCAGCCTGCAAGAAGGCAGGCAGTACCTATTGTGGCAGCTGACATGAATAGCCTTTTGAATTTATTTTTTAATTTGTGCATGTTCAACCTCATTATTTTCCTCTACACTCCTCACAGATTCCATAAAACACCGTCCTGGTAAAATCCCACTGAAATCCATGGTCTGCCAGCATATGCTCGCCCAGATGTGCCATTTCCCCGCATTCCAGATGAATCACCTTTCCACACTTCTCGCATTTGCAATGAAAGCATATATGCTTATGACAATGCTCATCATGTCCCAGATACTCGAAGCATGCACTGCTGGTGCCGTCTACCACATATTTGGCAACCAGTCCCTGCTCCACCATCCGGTCAAGCTGGCGGTACACCGTTGTGGTTCCGATAGAAATCCCCTGACTTTTAAAGTATTTGCATATATCGCTGACTGTAACATGTTTTCCTTCCATAGAGCACAGATAATTCTCCAGCTCTGTAATCTGTCTGGTACGATATTGTGCTTTTTCGCTCATTTCCCGCGCCTCCAATTTGAAAATCATTTTCATATTATAGCAGATTCTTTTTCAAAGTCAATATGAAAATCGTTTTCATTTTTGTCACTCCGTATTTTTTACAGTGCAATCAAAAATTCTCTTGTTTCTGCAGCACACAAGTGCTATTCTTATTCACAAAACAGACATGTCGTCTATCGGTGACATCACTATATATGAAAGTTTACATTTCTAAAGGAGCCTGACATCATGGAAAATATAAGTTATGGAAAAATTGTTCTGATCGGCGCAGGTCATGTGGGATCTGCAATTCTGGACTCTCTTCTGCGAATGAATCTTGCAGATGAGATCGTTGTCATAAACAGAAATCAAAAAAAAGCATTGGGAGTCGTACTGGATGCCAGCCACACCACCGCCTTTGCATACAGTGCCAACGCAAACATCCGGGTGGGTACCTACGAGGACTGTAAAGACGCCCAAATTATCATCAACACCGCAGGTCCCAGCATTCAGCCAGGTAACTCCCGTGACCGCATGGTGCTGCTGCAGACCAATGTACAGGTGATGAAGGAGATCATGACACAGATCACCACTTACACCCGTTCTGCCATTATTATCAATGTTTCAAATCCAATGGACATTCTTACTTATATTGCACAGAAGGAATTCAACTATCCCCGAAATCTTCTAATCGGTACCGGTACTCTTCTGGACACCGCCCGCTTCAATAAAATGCTTGCCGACCTGTGCGGTGTAGATGCAAAAAATGTCACCGGATTCGTTCTGGGCGAACACGGCGGCACAAGCTTTATTCCATGGAATGCGGTTAATATTGTAGGAATTCCTTTCCATGATTTTCAGAAACAGTTTGGTCTGAAAGAGCCTGTTGACTGTGAAAAGCTGCTTCACGAGGTGAAGGTCAGCGGTCTGGACATTGTAGAATTGAAGGGCTACACAAGCTCCGGCATCGCCCTCAGCGTCTGCCGTCTTGTAGGAGCCATTATGCGAAATGAACGTGCCGTTGTACCGGCTTCCGTTGTTCTGGAAGGGGAATACGGATTAGAAGGAATCGCAATGAGCCTTCCATGCGTTATTTCACGAAATGGCGTGGAACGCACACTGCAGATTCCGCTGGATAAAGAGGGTGCGAAAAATCTTAAGATCTGCTACGAGTATCTCCGTAATGTAATCGAGAGTATTTCCTGACACCATAAATAATAAAAGCTTACTACAACTTAGACATTTATTTTCCAATGTCTGAATCGCAGTAAGCTTTTTTACTTATAAAACATACATAAAGTTAATTCCTATGAAAATGGTAAAACATTCCCGTTATCTCTTGCACCCACTTGCAATGGCGTGTACCGGACATGCCTGCTTACACCGTCCGCAACGGATACATTCCGGACTGTTGGGGTTTTCCACAGGGTTGACCACCATCTGGCAAGCCTTTGCACATTTTCCACAGTGAACGCATTTTTCCATATCTACACGGTAGCGGTAAATGGAAACCTTATTGAATACGGAATAAAATGCGCCAAGCGGACAAATATAACGGCAAAATGGTCTGTAAATAATAATGGAAAGAACAATTGTCACGATCAGAATTGTATTTTTCCATATGTACAGCCAGCCAATGGCACCACGCATAGCCTTGTTCAAAAGTACCAGCGGCAGTCCGCCCTCCAAAGTTCCGGCCGGACAGATCAGCTTACAGAAATAGGGAGCTCCCTGCCCCATTATATCTGTGAGAAACAGGGGAAGCAGAATTACAAACACCAAAAAAATCACGTATTTCAGCTTTCGAAGAAGCTTGTCCCCTTTAAAGGTACGGATTTTCTTTGGAAAAGGAATCTTATTCAGCAGATCCTGGATCAGTCCAAACGGACAGAGAAAACCACACACCAGCCTTCCCAGGATCGCACCTACAAAAATCAGAAATCCGATTACGTAGTAGGCAAATTTAAAGTTCCAGCTTCCAACCACAGCCTGTAAGGAACCAATGGGACAGGCTCCTGCTGCCCCAGGACATGAATAGCAGTTCAGTCCCGGAACACAGGCATTTTTCAGCTTTCCTGTATATATTTTTCCAGTTACAAATCCGGATATATGGGAATTTGTAAGTGCCGCCCAGAGTGCCTGTATGGTATGTCTGGGCCAGTTTTTTATGTTCATTTTCTTATCATCCAATTCCAATACACTCCATACAGATATTTACAGCTTTTGTAAAAACAACTTCCATTTCACCCCGGTAAATACCAAAGGCCATCATCAGAATCCCCACCGCTGCAAGGGCGATTCCTGTCCATTTGCACTGAGTGATTTTATTTATATAATTTTTCATCCTACATTCCCTAACCACTTTTTATTTTCCGGAATTAATTTTTTCCAGTGCATCCTCTACAGCTGTTTTCCAGTCTTCCAGATTTCTGCTGCCCATGATCGGATCTCCTACAATGTTTCCATCTTTATCTACAAAGAAGGATTCCGGGAAGCTGCTGAGACCGCTGATACGTCCGTTCATGTTTCCTGCATCCGGAATCAGAAGGGGATAGGTAACTCCTGTTTTTTCCTTGAGAATCTGAGCTTTTTTCACAGTATCTTCATCTGTAGTTCCATCCTCGCCTACAGAATCGATAACCATTCCTACTACGCCCACTCCCTTTTCCTTCATTTCCTGATAAAGCTTGTCAAGGTCTGGCATTTCATTTACACATGGAGAGCACCAGGTTGTAAAGCAGTTTACAAGTGTCAGGTCATAGTCACTGAATACTTTTTCTGTATAGGCATTTCCATCAATATCTGTTGTCTCAAATGCGCCTACATTTTCTGCAGCCGGGTTGGCATTCTCTGCCGGCATATCAAATACAGATTTGTTTGGATCAAATGCTGTCATTTCAGTGATTGTAGTCTCAATTTTTTCAATCTCGTCTGTCAGATCAGACTCTGCATCTTTATTAATGCTGAGATAGTACTTATAATTTCCATCCTCGCTTGTTCCCAGCTCTTTGTGCTCGTTGCAGCCTGTGATGGAATCCAGATCATCGATCACATCCTTGCTGTAAACACCAAGTGTACCAACTCTTTCGATGCTCTTGAGCCAGTCCTCATAGCCGGTTCCAAGAAGGTTTACATCTTCGTTTTTCTGCTCCTCAGTAAGCTTATTCCAGTGGAAAAAGGCATACTTGAAGCCAGTACTGTCATCATTCCATTCTTCCTCTGTGATCATAAGCATATCGGAGTTTTCGATCTGTTTCTTCAGTTCTTCCGGAAGGACTGCCTTTAAGCCAAGGAATGGGAAATCGTAGGAATCCTGCACCTTCATATTAATATCTGCTGCTTTTACTGTTTTTTTCACAGGTGTGCCATCTTCAGAGAAAACAGCTGTCTCAGAACCGTCACCGGCTACCACTGCGCCGGCTTCGTCTGCTGATACTGCTGCGCCGGCCTCATCTGCTGAAACTGCTGCGCCAGCTGCATCCGCAGGTACGCTCATGCCTGCTGCATCTGCAGGAACTGCCATGCCAGCTTCTTCTGCTGATACGCTTTCAGCCTTGATCATAGCCGGATTGAAAGATGTTGCTGTCAGAACTCCTGCTGCCAGAATTGCCATAAGTCTTTTTTTATTCATCATTTTTATTTTTCCTTTCAGAATTTTTGGTTTTTTTATTTGTCTGAACGTATTTTAACATCTTTCCTATAAAATCTGTGTTAAGATTTTTATTTTTTTAGAAAAACACACTTATTTCACATCTGCAGTCTCATCTGCCACATATTCAAAGAAATCAAAATCAGCTGTGTGCTGATGAAGCATACGGTCGCCACAGGTGATTCCTACGAAAGTTCCTGTAAATTCACCAAACTCAGAATACTCATCCGAAAATTTCGTAGTATCAAAGCATGGTCCGATTTCTTTATAGGTATCTCCATCCAGCGACCACTTAAACCAGGATTTTCTGCCCTTTATCTCCAGCCGCATCCAGATGTCCTGTCCATCTTCCACAAAAGTCCTTGCTTCCGGAAATTCCCGTTTTATTCCATTTTCCACCTGCATAACAGAAATTGCACTGTGATTCAGAGTATCGCTGAAATATTTATACAAATATACAAAGTTCATATTATCATAATAAAGGATCAAACCAGCTGTATGCTGGTAACTCAGCGGAGTAAAATCAACCTTTGTTGTTACCGCCGCCTGTACACTTGTCAGCTTTCTTGCCAAAATACTTGTCTTATTCAAAGAGCAGCCGGATTCCTGACCACGCAGGCGAATCCAGCCTGGTCTTGCTTTCAGGTCAACGAAAGTCACAGGATCAATGCGAGGCGCATAATAACCGATTCCAAGAGCTTCAGAATCAAAGTCATCCCTCTGCGGAAGCTTTTTCACCGGATACTCGGGAAGCTTACTCTCCTCCACAGACTCCTGGGCCATATTGCCTCCATTTTCCATTCGAAGCCAGCCGTCCTCTGTCCATTTCATACGCTGAATGGCAGTTTCACGGCCAAGAGTGCAGCGAAGCTCTGGAACAAAAGGTCTGGAAGTGAGATGTACCAGCCAGGTTTCTCCGTTCGGAAGATCCACATAACTGGCATGACCGGATTTCTGAAGCTTACTCTCCGGATTATAATAGCGAGGCTTCAAGTGATCCCAGTCGGCACGCTCGTTATGATTCTCCGGAACAGAAGTTACAATTGGGTTACATGGATCAGCCTCATACGGTCCCCATACATTTTCAGAACGTCCCATTGTCACGCTGTGATAATAGCCAGTTCCGCCTTCAGCACACATTATATAGTAGTAATTCCCACGCTTCGTCAGATGAGGTGCCTCAATACAACCACGATCTGTACCACCTCTCCAGAAAGCTTTTGGCATTCCCACTACTTTTTTCTGTGCCGGATCATATTCTACAATACAGATTGGGCCCGGTTTCTCGTATTCTGTTCTTGTCTCCCATTCAAGAGCTACAATATATTTTTTGCCGTCATCATCATGGAACATAGAAGCGTCAAAACCGGAAGAATGAAGATAAACCGGTTCACTCCAGGGGCCGCGCAGATCTTTTGCTGTGATCAGATAGTTATCTACATCAAAATATCTGGCATTCATAGAATTCATAACACCATATACTACATAAAACAGATCATCTGCTTCACAGTAGGTCAGGCAAGGTGCCCAGATTCCTTTTGCACTTGGCAGCTTTTTCAAGTCAGGATCTTCCGCATTGGTAAGAGCATGGGAATACAGCTCCCAGTTTTTCATATCCTTTGAATGGTAAATGGGGATTCCTGGGAACCACTCAAAGGAGGATACTGCAATATAAAAGTCGTCGCCCTTTCGGCAGATACATGGATCGGCATGAAAACCTGGTAAAATTGGATTCTGAATCATAGGAAAAACCTCTCTTTCTTAAAAATGTCTATGCAAAAATGTCAATATTGTTATTATCGGTTGCTGTTCACGGACTGACCGGGAATCACCTCGCAGAATGTTTCCCGCGAACAGTTTCTTATTATCTTTTTTATAAATTTAGAATAAATTACTTGCCCTCAATTTTCCAGATATGATAGTATCTAAGTAATAGGTTAATATTCTCTTTTTTATGGAGTCAGACAGTTATGAAAAAAGTGATCACAGCTTCAAATTATGAAGTGATTCCTCTTGATCTCAGGACAAATGTGCGTTTTTATACATCGGTGGATTTTGGAAGCTATGTGCCGCCTCACTGGCACGACGCCATTGAAATTCTCTATTTACAGGAGGGCGAACTGAAAGTAAATACGGAAAGCACTTCCAGAAATCTACGTTCCGGGCAATGTACGCTGATACAGCCGAATAAGGTACATTCTACTTTATGTACACGTCCAAACAAAGCCATTGTATTTCAGATTCCGCTTCTGTTTCTGGAAAAATTTGTTCCCGATGCCTCCCGGCTGACTTTTCAGCTTGAAGGAACTCCCAGACAAGCTTCTCAACCAGAATGGGACAGACAAAAAACACAAATAAATCAATTTAAAGAAAAACTGACGCAAATGCAGTTTATAATGGATACCAAACCTGACGGAGCACCGCTGATGTTTAACACGCTTCTTTTTGACGTGCTTTATCAGCTTTATCACAATTTCAGTTTCGGATTTACAGCAGATTCCACAAGCAGGCAAAATCAGAATCCGGAAAAACTAAAGCCAGTTCTGGATTACATCAACTGTAATTATAACAGAGCCATTTCCCTTACTGAAATTTCCAGGATTGCCATGTTTGATCCTAAATATTTCTGCCGTTTTTTTAAGAAATGTATGGGAACAACATTTCTGGAATACCAGAATGACATCCGTATTTCCCATATTTATCAGGATCTGGTATCCACAAATGATAAAATTTTTGTCATCCTGGAGCGCCACGGATTCACTAATTATAAACTTTTTCGAAAAGTTTTTTATGAACATTTTGGTGCCACACCAACTGAAGTACGTAAAAATAATTCTGTTTATCAGAAAACCACATTATAAAAGGAGACAATATGCACATTTTAATTATAGAAGACGAAGAACAGCTCTGCCGCTCTGTTGCGGAGGGACTTCGCATAGATGGTTATGAAACAGATATCTGTTTCGATGGAGACGAAGGGCTTTGCCTGTGTATGACAGAAAATTATGACCTGATCCTGCTGGATCTGAATCTTCCCGGCACGGACGGTCTGGAAATTCTCCGCCAGTTCCGAGAGCACAATACCAATACCCCGGTTCTGATCCTGTCCGCCCGTGATCAGATTGAAGATAAAGTAAACGGTCTGGATCTGGGAGCCAATGATTATCTTACCAAACCCTTTCACTTTCAGGAGCTGGAAGCCAGAATCCGAAGCCTTACCCGGCGAAAATTTGTCCAGGAGGATGTATGCCTGAAATGGAATCAGCTTACCTTTGATACCAGAACAAGAGAAACCTCTGTAAATGGAGTGCCGATTTCCCTTACCAGAAAAGAAAGCAGCCTTCTGGAATATTTCCTGCTCCATCAGAACCGGGTCATTTCACCGGAAGAAATGATTGAACATATTTGGGATGGAAGTGTAAATACCTTCAGCAATTCCATCCGTGTGCACATTTCATCTCTGAGAAAAAAACTAAAGGCTGCAATCGGATTTGACCCTATTCAGAATAAAATTGGCCAGGGCTATATATTGGAGGAATACAGATGACAAAAAAACGTTTCCACACCTCACTTCAGCTGAAACTCACTTTATTGCTGTCCTTACTGATGATTGTCTCCTGTGTTCTTATGTACTTCTTCATCAGCCATTCTGCCGTATCGGGAATGGACGGATTGCAGAATTATATGATCAAGGTGGATCCACAGGATGGAGATTCCCCCATTACCTTTAATGTAGATCCCAAAGCTCTTTTTCCTCAGTTTGAACAGGAAATTCAGGAAACCAAGGAGGATTTTCTTCTCCGAAGTGTTATTGCCACCACGATCATTATTCTTCTTTCCAGCGTGTGTACTTATTTTCTTACAAAAAAGACCCTTACGCCGCTGCAAAAGCTAACCAGTGAAGTCAGTCAGATCCAGGCGCAGAACCTTTCCACCCAGCTGGCAGTTCCCAATTCAAAGGATGAAATTGCACAGCTGACCAGCTCTTTCAATGAAATGCTGGCCAGGCTGGACAATGCCTTCAGTACACAGAAACAGTTTTCTGCAAATGCAGCTCATGAGCTGCGGACACCACTTGCAGTATTGCAGACCAACCTGGAAGTTTTTGAGAAAAAGCAGGAACCGGAAATGGTTGAATACCAACAACTTTTCACTATGATCAAGGAACAGACAGCAAGGCTTTCCCAGCTGGTGGGAACCCTTCTTGACATGACGAATCTGAAGTCTGTTCCACGAACAGACCATGTTTCACTGGAAGAGCTTGTAGATGAGGTTTTCTGCGACCTGGATCCAGTTGCAGAAAAAGCAGGGATTTCAATTCATTTTGATGACAGCTCCAGTCAGGATTGGCATACTGATGTCCACACGCCTGATGCATCTGCACTTAATAACAATATTCGCAATATCACCGGCAGCTATGTACTTCTTTATCGTGCAGTCTACAATCTTGTGGAAAATGCCATTAAATACAACCGTCCCAATGGCTCTGTCACAGTTTCGGTGAAGGAGAAAAACGGTCAGGCTATGATCCTGGTAAAAGACACTGGCATCGGCATTTCACCTGAAAATCAGAAAAAAATCTTTGATCCTTTTTTCCGTGTAGACAAGTCCCGCAGCCGGGCCATGGGAGGTGCCGGACTGGGGCTGGCGCTGGTTGACTCTATTGCCCGGGAACACGGTGGCTCAGTGAAAGTATTAGAAAGTAATGAAAAAGGCAGCATAATCGCACTTATGCTGCCCGTTAGTAGTTTAAAAAATTAAATTTCATAATCCGAAAACGGCGCTGGATCCGTAGATACATCATAAAAATGCCACCATTCACATTCATATGCCTGGAAGCCTACGGATTCCATTACTTGTTTCAAATACTCGCCGTTTCTTCTTCCGGTTTCGGAATGACCGGAATAATTCAGTGAAGCGCGTTCATCCATAGCGTCAAACGGAGATGGCATTTCGATTTCATTGCCCTCTTTGTCAGTTAAGGTGACGTCAACGCACATTCCGTTCATATGTGTAGGACGGAATTTTTTGATCTTCGTCATGTCGGGCGGACGGGCGATGAAGTCGTCGTTTGGCATAATTTCCCAAAAACGCTTCTGGGCACGGATGGGGCGGTAGGCGTCCCATATCTTTACCCGATAACCATCCTTTTCGAAAATTTCTTTGGCTTTTATCAGGATCTGCGCTGTGTGCTCATCCAGCCAGCAATCCGCTGACTGGTACACCTGCACGCCAGTGAAATTATCCGGCGTGGCATATTTCAGGTCGATGATGAAATCGGAAGACAGGTCCGTAAGTTTAATTAAGTTTCCTTTTCTTTCCATTAGACTTACCTTTTCAGAACAGTTACCTTTATGTTTTTAAAGTTCACTGGTTATCAAACAATTAATGTTCTTGAAGCTTTTCCTTGAAGTTCCGGAGCGTGTTTGAAAAAGGCTCTAGAAACCAATTCCAGTTGCAATTCCCAACAAAATCGCCTGTGTCACAAACAAGATCAGAAACAGCGGTGTAAACCACTTATACCATTTCTGCAGGGAAATTCCACCAAGGCCACAGATGATAACGATATCTGCCGTCGGCCAGAAAATATTGGAAAGTCCATCGCCAAACTGGAATGCAAGAACTGCTGTCTGTCTGCTCACACCAATAATATCTGCCAGCTGTGCCATGATCGGCATGGTTGCAGAAGCCTGGCCTGTTGCAGATGGTATGAAGAAGTTGATCAGAGTCTGTACTACAAGCATTACCTGTGCAGAAACTGCATGAGGCGCATTTTTCAGCACATTTGACAAGCCGTAGATAACAGTATCCATAATTTGCGCATCTTGCATAACAACTGTGATAGCCTTCGCAATACCAGTAAGGATACATCCCCACATTGCAGTCTTTGCGCTGTCAATAAACTCACTGCACCATTTATTCGGAGACCACTTACAGATTGCTGCAGCAATCATAGACATAAGAAGGAACAAGCCACAAAGCTGCGGGAAATCCCATCCCCATTTGATCAGACCCAGCATAAGAACAACCAGCACTACAAGAACATCCAGAAGAACCAGACCATCTTTTAAGGTAAAGCTGTATTCATTTAACTCATCTCTGTCAAAGGCATGAATGTTTTTTTCGCCAAATACAACGGATGCACCTGGATTTTTCTTAATTTTCCGCCCGTAAACCATTACATAGATAATGGAAATTGCCATGAAGATCACGAAGCAGATCGCACGGTATCCGGTTCCGGAATAAAGCTCTACACCTGAAATTGTCTGGGCAATTCCTACAGAATATGGATTCAGTGTCGCTCCCATAAATCCAACAAACTCTCCAACTGCAATAATGGCAAATCCGAACATTGCATCATATCCAAGAGCAACTCCCAGACCTACGATCAATGGATAAAATCCGTAGAATTCACTTGCCATACCAAACACGGAACCGCCCAGTCCGAAGATCATCATGATGATTGGAACAAGCAGAATTTCTTTTCCCTTCAGTTTCTTTAAAATGGTTCCGATTCCTGCATGGAAAGCACCTGTTTTCACCACAACACCGAAAGTTCCGCAGCAGCAGAGGATCATGAAGATTACATCAGCAGCCTCCACGCAGCCTCGATACAGTACACTGAAAAATCCAAGGAATCCGGTTGTGGTAACTTCGGATTTATCAATTGTGTGATAAGTTCCATCAATAGCTACGTTTCGAATTCTTCCATTGATGTTCATTTCCTGATAATCGTAGGTTCCGGATGGAATGATCCATGAAAGAATCGCCACCAGAAGTACAACGGATGCTACGATGATCAGGGTGTCTGGCATTGCCAGTTTTCTTTTTCTCTTTCCCGTCATAAATGACTCCCCCTTTAGATAGATGGATTATAAAAACTATTCGCTTTGCCTGAAGAGTTTTACACTTTTTTCTTATGTATACCCCATACATGTATCCACTCCGCAAACAGCAATTATAAATTCATAATACACTGCATATACTATGGAGTCAATCAAAATTAACGTGTTAAAGCGTTATTTTTCAGACTAAGTTGACATATTGTTTCAAATTTATAGACAAATTTAACTAACATTCCAGTCAACACTGTAACGAGATTCGTATTTCAAATAATCAAAATGCCCCGCCGGGGAAATGATGAAGCTTCCCTTTGACGAGGCATTTAAAACCTTATATTGAACTTCTGGTTCACGTGTCTTTCTCTTCCTTTAAGACTACCGGATTATGTTTGAAACAGGCTCTATGTTATTATTTTAATGTAATCGTGTTATCCTTCAGATTATACCCGATCACATCATCCCAGTTTCTCCGAAGGGCAATTTCTGCGGTGAGATTGGTATCATCATAAACAATAGACCACTGGGTATTACTGGTAACTTCCTCCTCTGACGGCTCCTGTGATGCGGCCTTCAAAGCCTCCCATGCAACATCACTGGTGTAAACTTCCTCATAGTCAAAAATAGCTTCCATTTTGTCATACCGCTCTTTTCCGTGACCGTAAATGCCATTCTTCTGATTCGGAAGGACTTTATCCTTATAGAGTCCAAAGAAATTCGTGATGGAACGAATTGGTGTGGCAACCATTTCTCTGGTTTCGCTTTCACAGTCATACTCCACTACTCTGCCATCACCGGAAGCATCTGTGATATAAAAGTGATAATCTCTGCCGCTTGTAGCAAACATGTCATACTGGTTCAGAAGCTCTACGGCTTCTTCTGTAGTTGCCGCGCGGTCCAGAATCAAACGGATCACAAGCGTGGTTCCGATCACCGGCCTGCCTGTATTCTGGTGAACCGGTTCGCTGTCCAAAGTAAGGACTGCAATAGATACCCCTTTTTCATTCATGCCGTCCAGGCAGATAAATGGTGCTGTTAATGTGGCAAGCTTTTTCTTCATACTCGCATCCGGAATATTTGCAGAGATATTATCCAATGCTGCGAAAGCCACGGATTTGTAACCACCCTTCGGTTCACAGTAAACCAGCATTGCGGAAGTATCCCGTTTGAAATCATAGTTTCTGCCCATCAGCACATTTCCGTCTGCTTCCTGCAGGGTAAAAGCACTGCAACCAAAATCCGGTGCTTTAATATGTACTGGCAAGATAGGAAGTGCCTCTTTCACAATGGCATCAACAAAGCTCTGGTTATCTGTTATGCCGTATTCGATCAGTCGATCCAGATCATAATCATATTTCACATCCATGCGATACAGATTATACTCGTCGTAATCTGTCACTTTCTGAATACTGCTTATGGTTTGAAAGCGACCCTCATACACTGAAATAAAACCACCCGCAGCCACTATCAGAAGCAAAAGAATCACCAGTAAAACCGTACGGATTATCTTACGTTTCTTCGATTGTGTCTTCATCTGCATCCCCCCTCCTGTAATATTTTTTATATAATCATTATACTGGATTAAATAATAGGTATGCAAGACAATTATTGGATATAACTTGTTTTTCTGTTGAATTAACCTGTTTTATTCATAACCTAACCCCTAACCATGACGCGTTTAAAAACTGAAATCAAACGCGTTCTATGAATTTGGCTCACTACCTTATAAACAACAAAGAGCCGGATTTCTCCGACTCTTCGTTTAACTATTTCTGATTTATTTAATTTCATATTTTCAAAAACATTTTCCTGTTTCATTCCAAAACTTCATAAACTATTGTCTCATACGGTTTCATGCAGATTTCACCATTTGCAATTACATTATCATATAAGGACCGCATCTGCTTTTTCAGCACAATTTTTTGTTCTGAACCCATATAGTTCAGGACAAAGAAGTATTTCTTATTTCCTTTCACACGCTGAATGACTTCCACCTCCTGTGGAGCTTCAAGCATAGCCTGGAATGGTTCCAGAATTCCTGTGTATTCTAACAGCACCTTCATGCTTTCTCTGGAAAAAGTACTGCCAAAATGAATTGCATATCCCTTTCCTGTATTCTTTCTGATTACGGCTGGTTTTCCTGCGTAATAGCTATTGTCGTAGAAAGCCAGAGTTTCTCCCTCCTCTACAGGCTCCATAATGTCGTTAAATATTGGCATGTCAATCGTCTGACCGTCCCAGTTGGCGGTGACAGACGGCTCTGCTGGACTTGTGAATGTAAAATCTCTCACATCTGAACCAGTAATTTTCTGCAAAAGTCCGGGCTGCGGAAGCATAACACATTTGCCATTTTCCTGCTTATATCCGGAACGGCAGCCTATGATCAGGATTCCGCCATTTGCTACATATTCTTTAAGTAAAGCAGCTCTTTTTCCCGTCATGATAACAGGATGTGCATAGATGAGCACCGGATATTTCTGCAATTCCTTTATATCTGTATCCTCGTTCAGATATAACGTATTATATGGGGTGTGATAAATTTCAGAAGCAATAAAGATTTCTTCTGAGCTCTGCGCTTCCACCCTTCTATGCCATACATCTACATTCGTATCCCACATATTGTCGTAGTCTTTTAATACTCCAAATGCAGCTGTATAATCCGCTCCGCAAACTTCATCCAGACACTTTAATTTATTATAAAAGTCTTTTACCTCTGCCAGCTTACGGTTATCCCGATTGTCATAATCCAAAATTCCATGCCAGTACATTTCTGTACTAAAAGTACAGGTTCTCCACCTGAAAAAAGAAATATAATCTGCGCCATGGGCTACACTCTGCATTGCCCAAAGTGTAAGCTGACCAGGTCTTGGTGCCGGACCTTCCATTCTTGTAGTCCATCCACCTGCCCCAGACTGCTGTTCCATAATACCAAAATGAGGACATATGGAACGTACTTCCGTTAGATTTTTACTCCAATGACGGTCATTCAAGTCTTTCGCGGTCTTCGGATCTCTGTTCAACCCAAATGCAAAACTTGGATAGGAATCATATGTATAAACATCCAGGCATTCCTCTGCCATCTTGTGATTATCCAGATTCCAGAACATACCATTTGTGGTGATATAGTCTCCGTCTTTCTTATATTTCGAGATTATTTCTGCCTGCATTTTACAGAAAGAAATTGTACTTTCTGAAATAAAGCGGTAATAATCCAGCCTGAGATGTGGATTGCAACCATTATTTAACACCGGTCGCGGAACATAAATCTGCTCCCAGTCTGTATAGGTCTGATTCCAGAAAACAGTTCCCCATGCTTCGTTGAGGTTATCCAGAGTTTTATACTTTTCTTTCACAAAATTACGAAAGGCAACAGAATCTGCCTCTGAATAAAATTCATCCACCTCACAATTCAGTTCATTGTCAATCTGCCATCCCACAATTGCCGGATGTTTGCCGTAATGCTGCGCCAGCTTTTCTACGATCCTTGCAGATAATTCTCTATATTTTGGTGAATTGTAATTGTAATGTCTTCTGGCTCCATGACGATATGGAACTCCATCTTGACGGCAATTTAAAACTTCCGGGTATTTTTCCGTAAGCCATGCCGGCGGTGTAGCTGTAGGTGTTCCAAAAATCACCTGCATTTCTTCCAGTTTACATAATTTCAGAAATTCATCCCAGAAATCAAATACAAAAACATTCTCCTCCGGCTCCACTTTGTTCCAGGCAAACTCTGCCACGCGGATCACCGTAATCCCTGCCGCCTTCATTCTCTGTAAATCATCCTGCCACAGTTCTCTACTCCAATGCTCCGGATAATAACAGGTTCCCATGGTCATTTCTTTCCATTGAAAATTTTGTTGTTTTCTCATATTCTGCTCCTTTTTAATTCATTTCTTTTGAAACAAAGGGGATGTGAAAAAACTCGATTGAGTTTTTTCGCATCTCCCTTTTTTGATTGATTTCAATTATTATATGAGCAAGTAGCGAAGCGGAACCTGGAATATCCACTTGACTTACTTCATCAGGGCAAATCATTTCCAGCAGCCAGATATATCTCGTACCACTCTTTTTTACTCAACCTAACTTCCGTTGCTTTTGCTGCTTCACGAACACGAGTCGATTTTGTAGTGCCGATTACAGCCTGAGTTGCTCCAGGGTAGCGGAGAATCCAGGCAAGAGCAACAGCCATAGGAGTGACCACCTTTTCAGAAGCAATTCTGTTGAGCACAGTGTTCAATTCCCGATAATTATCAGATCCAAGAAAAGTTCCCTGAAAATATCCATACTGAAGGGAAGACCACGCCTGAACCGGGATCTTTTTCATACGGCAGTATTCCAGTACTCCACCGCCATCTCGCATGATTCCCTTATCACACTGCATATCCATGTGAAAACCAGCGTCAAAAACCTGGGTAACGGCACAGCTAAGCTGAATCTGGTTTGCACAAATTGGGAACTGTATTTCCCTGCTTAGCATTTCCATCATCATAGGTGTCATGTTGCTAACCCCAAAATTCCGTACTTTTCCAGCTTTATAAAGACGGTCAAAAGCCTCTGCAATTTCATCTGGTTCCATAAGCGCATCTGGTCTATGAAGAAGCAGACTATCCAGATGATCTGTGTGAAGTCTGGACAGAATTCCATCTACAGCCTCCAAAATATAATCTCTGGAAAAATCAAAATAGGTAAAATCCGGATCACAACGGATTCCGCATTTTGACTGAACGAAAAATTTAGTGCGCAAAGAAGGATTCTCTGTAAACACTTTTCCTATCACTTCTTCTGATTTTCCGCCACCATAAATGTCTGCGAGATCCAGAAAATTAATCCCCTCTTCAAGACCAGTCTCAATCAAATCCAAGACCTCACCAGTGGACATCTCTGAAATCCTCATCAATCCCATAACTATTTCAGATACCTTATCTTTATCTTTTCCAAATTCAATATACTGCATACAATTTTCTCCTCTTGTGCCAAACAGCTTCTTGTCCAGAAACCGCAATATTAATTACATCTTATTTTGCAGAAAGCCATTTTCAGACATGCTCTAGTTTATCACACTGTTAATAGCCTTGCAAGATTCCGCTTTTTCGCCATTAAACAGTTTTTCAATTTTTCAATTTCATTTGTTGTAGTACAAAACAAAGAGCCGGATCACTCCGACTCTTCGCTCGTTTCAGCATATAAAATTTTTACAACCGCTTATTTCTCCAGCATATAATCCTTAATCACATCATGATCTCTCAGCACCTTCTCCACTAAAGTTCCCTTGATTGCTTTCAGCAGAGGTTTTTTCACCAGATTCAGCGGTCCAGGAAGCTCAATTTCAAGTGGTGATCTGCCATCCATGAGTTTTACGCTGGCGTCAAGGAGTTCTCGCACGTCGTATACGCTGCCCCACACTTCCGGAACGCCACGGTCTACGCCCATAAGTCCGTATACAGCTTCCATTGCAGTACGTACGGAGTACTCTGTGGTGAAAATAGTGTCTCTTGGAGTCTCAGCGAACTGTCCAAGGAATGCGAAGTTCACGCAGCCGTCCGGGATAACGTCCGGTCTGTCACCTTTGGCTCTTGGCATGAAGAATGCAGTGATGTAAGGCATCATGGTCGGTACGCAGACTGCGCTGTTTTCAGCCAGATCCTCAATCTGATCAGTCGGTACGCCCATATGGTACAGCCACTCTTCCGTGATTTCTTTACCGATACACTCTTTCATTGGTTTCTTTACATAATCGCCAGGTACATCTGTGAAAAGACCATATACCCAGACACAAACCTTATCTTTATCCTGATCCTTGAACTGACCCTGACGGTTGATGGTCCAGCTTAACAGCCAGCTGGAATCCTGACAGCTTACAATACCGCCGGTAACAACCTTTCCGCTCTTTGGATCTCGCTTGCAGATGTCGGTAATATAAGGAATGATCTTGTCATCCAGTGTAGTAACAGTTGCAGATTCCCAGTTGGTCTTTGCAATATCGGAGCAGAATTTCTCCGGATGTCCGAAAGACGGATCCTGTTTTGCAATATTTTTCCAAAGGCTCCAGCAGCCGCTTGTACGAACCTCAGCATCTCCATTTGGAGCGTGATTCTGGTCACCGTAGATAGTTCCCTCTGTACAGCTTCCGTTGGTAACAAATACGTAGTCATTCTCAGTAAGAAGGATTCCCTTCTCAACACCCTTTACCTTGCACTCAATAGCAGTTGCCACTTTTTTACCATCGTGAATATCGAAGATTACATTGGTAACCTCTGTGTTGAACTGGAAGTCAACACCTGCATCCTCCAGATATTTCTTCATTGGAAGGATCAGGGACTCATACTGATTGTATTTGGTGAATTTCAGAGCACTGAAATCCGGAAGTCCGCCGATATGATGAATAAAACGCTGGATGTAAAGCTTCATCTCCAGTGCGCTGTGCCAGTTTTCGAACGCAAACATGGTTCTCCAGTATAACCAGAATGTGGAATTCAGAACCTCATCATCAAATACATCCTCGATGGTCTTGTCGTAAAGATCCTCGTCCTTTGTGAAAAACAGCTTCATGATCTCCATACAGCCCTTCTGGCTCAGATTGAATTTTCCATCTGTGTGAGCATCTTTGCCCTGATTTACAGTAGCACGGCAAAGGGAATAGTTTGGATCATGTTTGTTCAGCCAATAGTACTCGTCCAGAACGGAGGCACCTGGTTTTTCCAGAGATGGAATACTGTGGAAAAGATCCCAGAGGCACTCGAAATGGTTTTCCATCTCACGGCCGCCTCGCATGACGTATCCTCGCATCGGATCAAAAATACCGTCGCATGCACCGCCTGCAATGTCCATCGCTTCCAGGATGTGAATGTGGTCGCCAGGCATCTGTGCGTCTCTTACAAGGAAGCAAGCTGCTGCCAGAGAAGCAAGTCCGCTTCCTACCAGATATGCATGCTTGTCATCTACGCCTTCCGGTTTCTCTGGGCGGGCAAATGCTTCGTAGTTACCGTTTGTATAATAAATGCCCTTGCTGTTTTTCTCATTTTTGCCGCGCTCTGTATTGCGGTAATTCGGGTCTACGTGTGCTTCTATGATCTGTTTCTCTTCGCGGCTCTTGTTTGCCAGAACTGCTGCTCCTGCACCTGCTGCGGCAAGTACTGCCATACCTAATACGGAATGTTTTTTCTTTGACATAAAAATTACCACCTTTCTGAAATTTGCCGTTACATTATTTCCGGCTATCTGTGTTTATTCTTGTTTTAACTTTTCGAATCAGCTTCTAAGCTTTCTCAGTTTTGTTTCCTAACCTTCAGATAAAAAGCTTTTATTTGACTAATTCGAAATTCTGCTGCCTTTTATTTAGTATTTCCTGTTTCTGAGTGTATTCTACGTCAAAAAATAATTTTCCTCAATTTACAAAACAAGACGGATGACAAAAAACTTATCATCCGCCTTACTTTGTAAAGTTGATTTCGAAAACTTTATGTCCCGCCCTTTCAGGATTAAAGCTGCTATGCCATAGTTATCCCTTATTTTCCGGATAAACTTAATCTTTATTGCCCTTCCTTCTCCATATTCCGCAGAGAATTCCCAATATTTCCATGCATGGTCACGCAGACCATATTCGCGATTTCTTCTGGGGCTTCCTTCATTCCTCTCTTGATCCAATCAAGCATAACACCTACGAAACTGTATTTGTAAAAATCCGCAATAAATTTCTTCTGTTCCTCTGTAACCCTCAGATTCTCGCTCTGCTCTTCCACCACTCCTTCGATCAGCTGATAGGTCAAGCTGTACAGATAATTTTCCACCTGCTCTCGTTTCACAGAGCGATACACGTTCAAGATAAATGGTTTATTTTCCAAAACAGCCTCAAAAATCTGCTGAAGCCCTTCCTGCCAGGTGTCGTAAGTCTTTTTTCCCTGCAAAGCCCGGGAAGCGTCCTCAATACAGGACCATTCTACCAGGTCATAAATGTCTTTAAAATGATAGTAAAAAGCCATTCGGCTGATTCCGCAGTCTGTAGTCAGATCGCTGATGGTGATCTTGTCCAGAGGTTTCTGAAGGAGAAATTTCTTCAGAGACTCTTCCAGTGCATTTTTTGTGATATTGCTCATTCAGATGTGCTCCTCCTGATGATTTTATTATGCAGTACGGCATCATGCAATCCATGAGGTCCGCACAGATTCTAGAGCGTGTTTGAAAAATCATTCCTGCAATCTGCAGGCTCTAAGGATTTTATAAAGCCTTTTTGAATTTTTGTCAACAGGAGCGCTATGGAAAAAAGCAGATATCCGCCTCCGAACTTATATATGCACATATTTTCTGAAATATTTATCGCTATTCTGGAATGTATTTGAAAAATGTTTTCTAAAAGATGTGCATCACAATTTGTGGGAGAACATCCTCCACTTTACAAGAAAAACTCTCAATGCTACAATATTCCCCAGATATTTGACAAAAAAAGACCCTGTGGGGGAATACATAAGGAGAACACCATGGAATTAAAGCTTGAAAACGGACGTCCCGCAGATACCACGGGCAGACTTGAAAAAGAGATACGTACTTATGATTTTCTTGATGCACTTCAGGTGCCTTATCAGAGGATTGACCATGAAACTCTGATGACCATTGAAGCTTGTAAAGATGTGGATAAAGTGCTTGATGCAGTAATCTGCAAAAACCTGTTTCTCTGCAACCGCCAGGAAACGAACTTCTATCTGCTGCTCCTGCCAGGCGACAAGAAGTTTAAGACAAAGGAAGTATCTTCCCAGCTTGGCGTTGCCAGACTTTCCTTCGGCAATGAAACTTATATGGAGAAATTCCTTGATATTACACCTGGTTCTGTCAGTATACTTGGACTTATGAACGATAAGGAAAATCATGTGCAGCTGCTTATTGATGAAGACCTCCTGAAGGAACCTTACATCGGCTGTCACCCTTGTATTAACACCTCCAGCCTGAAAATTAATATGAAAGATATGATGGAAAAAATTATTCCGGCTATGAAACATGAACCGATTTTTGTGAAATTGGGACAGGAAGAATAAAATTGCAATTAACTAATTTGTATGTTACCCATTCTTCCATTATGCCCAAAACAAAACAGACAGATACACATTTCAATCATGTACCCGCCTGTCTCATTTCATTCTTTATTCAATTTTTATTTGCTCTTCCGCTCCTTTACCAGTGCAAATACACTCTGAAGTACAATGAAGAAGCACAGCAGGATTGCTGTTACAATGTTGGACCAGGAGCTGATCAGTTTTCCATTGGTTTTAACCAAAGTAGAAATCGTACCATTGATCAATACACCAAACAAGGAACCAAGTACATTTCCTACACCACCGGTAAGAAGTGTACCACCGATGACTGCGGAGGAAATAGCGTCCATTTCAAGGCCGGTTGCCTGGGTGGTGGTACCTGCCATGGTATTCAGGCAGTAGCAGATTCCGCCGATGGAAGTAAGGAAACTGGAAAGAATATATGCCTTCATCTGTGTTTTCTTAACATCAAGTCCCATCAGGGTTGCAGACTGCTGATTGCCACCTACTGCGTAAATACTGCGGCCGAAGCGTGTGTATTTCAGCATCAGATAAATAGCAAGAACTACGATCAATGCAACTACAACAGTTACACGAAGGTATGGAAACTGCATGATTCCCTTTTTGTTCAGATACCCTCCAAATGGAAGGGAAATCTTAAAGCTGGAAAGAGTGGTAAAAATCTTGTCAGAAACAATACTTACCTGCTCTTTACAGATCACAGCTGTCATACCTCTGGCAAAGAACATTCCTGCCATAGTAACGATGAAAGGCTGGATTTCCAGGTAGGAAATACAGAAGCCCTGAACAATACCAAATATAATGCCAATTGCAAGAATCAGAAGCATAAGTACCGGGCTGGACCATCCCCACTGCTCAATTCCCACTGCCAGGATCATACAGTCCATAGCAACCAAGGAACCTACGGAAATATCAATACCGCCAGTAAGCATAACGCATGTCATACCAGCTGTGATGCAGATCAGACCTGCATTGTTGATCAGGATGTTCAGAAATGTCTGGAAACGGGTAAAGCCTTTGTCCGCATATACGATACATCCTGCAGCATACATTACAAAGAATAATACAATGGTGATCAGCAGCAACAGGTTATTGCTGTTTATTTTTTTCTTTTTCATGCCCGAGCTGCCTCCTTTCCGGATTTCTTTGTCAGCTTCTTAAAGAAGGCTTTGGCTGGCTCAGCCTGAATTACTACGATGATAATAACTACGATTGCCTTAAATACCGGTGCCTGTGCAGAAGAAACACCAAGTGCATACAGAGTTGTGGTAATCGCCTGGATGGTGTACGCTCCAATGATGGAACCTGCCAGGGAAAACTTACCGCCGCCAAGGCTGTTGCCGCCAAGTGCTACAGAAAGAATTGCATCCAGCTCCATGTTCAGACCGATGTTATTGGTATCTGCTGAATAGATTCTGGAGGTTGCAACCATACCTGCAAGACCTGCACAAAGACCGCAGATTGCATAGCACATAAGGATGATCTTTGCGGAATTAAAGCCTGCGATACGGGAAGCTTTTTTGTTAATACCAACACTCTGGATGTAAGTTCCAAGTGCTGTGTAGCGAAGTACAATAGAAGCAATTGCTACACACACAGCAGCCACAATGATCGGTGTAGGAATGATTCCGCAGTAAGCGCCAAGCTTCTGGAAAGAAGGAACTCGAACATAAACGATCTGGCTGTTGCAAAGAAGAAGTCCTACTGCTCGGCCTGCCGACCATAGGATCAGGGTGGCAACCATAGGCTGAATATTCATATAGGCAACCAGAAATCCATTAAAAACGCCACAGATCAAAGTGACAAGAAGTCCGGCTCCAATGCCAACCAGCAGCGGATGCGCATATTCCTGCACATTTACATTTCCGTATCCTGCAAGGATCATACAGCAGACACCTGCGTAAAGACTCATTACGGAACCAACGGAAATATCAGTACCGCCGGAAGCAGATACAACGAGTGTCATACCGATTGCCAGTATGGCGATTTCACTTCCACGGTTCAGGATGTCGATCAGACGTCCGTAAAGTACACCATTCTTAATGGAAATCATAAAGAAGGAAAGCGGTGCGCTTCCTGTTGCAATATCATATACTACGTTGATCAGCATGACCAGGATCATACTGAAAACCGGAAGGAACAGACGTTTCTGCGCCAGTTTTTTGAAATTACCCATTACTGCTCACCTCCTGCGATTGCTTTCATTACGTTCATCTGGTTCATATCTGCCTCATCAATCTCTCCAACCTTCTGACCGTCACGGAGAACTGCCATACGGTTGCAGGTACGGAGCATTTCCTCAATCTCAGAGGAAATGAAGATCAGACTCTTTCCTTCATCTGCAAGCTTCAGAACCAGCTTCTGGATCTCTGTCTTGGTACCGATATCGATGCCTCGAGTAGGCTCGTCCAGAATCAGGAAATCCGGGTTTGTTGCAAGCCATCTTGCAAGGATAACCTTCTGCTGGTTTCCACCGGAAAGTTGTTTGATCAAAGTCTCGCGGCTTGCACATTTGATCTGGAGAAGATCAATATACTTGTCTGCAATCTCACACTGTTTTGCCATAGGGATCTTTTTCAGAACTCCCTGTTTTGCCTGAATTGCAAGGATGATATTTTCTCTTACGGACAAATCTGCAACAATTCCCTCCGCTTTACGGTCATCAGGAAGAAGTCCCATTCCAAGATGCATGGCATCAATAGGATTTTTCACCTTAACTTCCTTGCCTTTTACTTTCAAAGTACCAGTCTGGGCGCGGTCAGCACCGTAAATAGTACGTGCCAGTTCGCTTCGTCCGCTTCCAAGAAGTCCGGTAAGACCGATAACCTCTCCTTTGTGGATATCAAGGTCAAATGGTTTGATGGTTCCTGCATGGCTTAAGCCACGGGCTTCGATTACCATCGGTTCTTTTCTCTTATCTCCTGTGGTCTCCGGTTTAATGGAAGCAAGATCGTCGAAATCTTTTCCCATCATAGCTGCTACCAGCTTCACTCTCGGAAGATCTGCGATCTCATATTCGCCAACTAGCTGACCATTTCGAAGAACGGTAATTCCGTCACATACTGCATAAACCTGTTCCAGGAAATGGGTAACAAATATGATTCCTACACCTTTCTCCTTCAGTCTGCGCATCATGGTAAAAAGCTTTTCTACTTCACGGTCATCCAATGAAGAAGTTGGCTCATCCAGAATGAGCACCTTACAGTCCATATCTACAGCACGGGCAATTGCGATCATCTGCTGCAATGCCAGTGAATATTCTTCAAGATTACGTGTTACATCAACGTCAAGCTCCAGCTGTTTCATAAGGACAGCTGCCTGACGGTTCATTGCCTTTCGGTTGACCGTTCCAAGCTTTGTCAGTGGCTCGCGGCCTATGTAAAGATTCTCTGCCACCGAAAGGTTTGGACAGAGGTTTACTTCCTGATATACAGTAGAAATGCCCTTCTTCTGGGCGTCCATGGTATCTTTATTTACGATGGGATGATCAAATCCTTCCAGATAAATCTCTCCAGCCTCAAATTTATTTACGCCGGTCAGGCACTTGATCAATGTGGATTTACCCGCGCCATTCTCTCCCATCAGCGCGCGGATTTCACCTTTTTTCAATGTCAGATCCACGCCTTCCAGTGCTTTTACACCTGGGAATGTCATGCAGATTCCCTGCATTTTCAATACTACTCCTGCCTCCAACGCGATTCCTCCCTTCCCGTTATCAACTTCATTTTTCATTCTCCTCGTTGCTCGCGAAAATTAAGGGGAAGAAAATCCGCATTGGGACTTTCCTCCCCTATTTGTTCATCTTTATCGTTTTTCAGCTGCTTGCTGATAACCAATTTCGATGTTTACGGATTGTTTCACAGCTCTGCTGTTTTCACACTCTCCGATTGATTTTTCTGATTAGTAAGCACGTCCAGCCAGAACTTCATCAGTCATAGTTGTTGCATATTCGCTCTCGATTCCAGGTGCTACGAATGCCTGATCCTCAACAAGTGTTGTCTTCTCAAATTCTTCGCCTGCCTGCATTTTTTCGATTACGCCCTTAACAACCTCAGCCTGGATCGGGTTACACTCAACGTTGCAGTTGATCTTTCCGTCTAATGTGTACTGAAGTCCATCGTGTGTTGCATCGAAGGAAATAAGAGTTACATCGCCATCAACACCGTAGGTGATACCTGCTGCATCCATTGCATCCATTGCGCCGTATGCTTCGTTATCGTTCTGGCAGACAACTACATTGAACTGTCCCTCATAGGATTTGATGAAGGATTCCATAACTTCCTGACCACCAGCCTGTGTAAAATCACCAGACTGAGAATCAAGAATCTTCCAGTTATCATGCTCGCCAGCTACCTGATTGAATCCTTCTGTACGTCCGAGTGCTGCGGAAGCTCCTACGGAACCTTCGATTACAAGAATGTTAGCGTCTTTATCGCCAAGGTACTCAGCTAACCAGTTACCAGCTGTAATACCTTCGTTTGTTGTGTTTGTTCCAACCCATGCATCATATAAATCGTCGCTTGCTTCGATCTCACGGTCTGCGATGATTACAGGGATTCCAGCATCCTGTGCTTCCTGAAGAACGGTGTCCCAGCCAGCGGACTGGATCGGAGCGATTACGATGTAATCCATATCTTTACTAATGAATGTACGAACTGCTTCAAGCTGTGCAGCATTGTCATTGTCGCAGTCTACAAGATCAAGGCTGTATCCAGCATCTTCTGAGAAAACATCCTGATAGTTCTGGGTGTTTGCTGTACGCCAGTCTGATTCATGTCCAACCTGAGCGTATCCAACTGTTACCAGATCGTCAGCGTAAACCGGCATAGCCATCATGCTGAGTGTTGCTGCTGCGAGTGCCATAACTGCTAATTTCTTTTTCATGTGATTGTTCCTCTCTTTCTTTTAGAAAAATACTTTTGCAGGTCGCGCCTGCCATTGGTTTCTCGTTCAACACTGATCCGTTTGCTGTCTTAGCTTTCCGTCCGTTCTTTGAATCCGTGTTCTTCTTGATGTCTATAATTTAGCGAAAATCAACATAAATTTCAATATTGTTTTCCCGTCTTTTGGTTGTTTCGTCAGTTCAAACAATACAAATTTGTTGGTTTTCATAGTGAAATACAGACAAATTTATATTATAATGAATTTCAGGCAGGAAAAGGGGTGATATTTTATGATTTCTCATTTAGAAAGTTTGTTTTCTTATGATTTTGTGAAAAATATTACACCTTTTTCTATGTTTTTCGATTTGGCAAACTGTCTAAGCTGGAAAAAAAAGGTTTGATCATTTGAAAAAAGGTATAATATTTTGGGTTTTAGAAGTGAAAAAGCAGAAGATTTATTGGGAAATCATAAATAATTCATGTGAAAATTTTATGAAATAACTATCCCAGCAAAATAAAAAAAACAGAGTGGCGCGACAGATTGCGGGAATACTTTTTCAGACACGCTCTAGAGCGTGTTTGGAAAAGGCTTTCTGCAAGATGTGCGTCACAATTTGTGGGAGATTTTGTCTGGAGGAGGGCGTCGTAGCGGGCTACAACAACCGAATTCGGGCAAAATATACCGCAAAGTGGGGCGTACAGATTGCGGGAATGCTTTTTCAGACACGCTCTAACCTAAGAAAGAGGAACTAAAATATATGGCGATCAAATATAAATGGCTGGTTGAACAGCTAAGAGAAATCATTTCAGATTCTATTCAAAAGGGAAGCAACAAGCTTCCCACCGAACAGGAGCTGGCTGTCAGATACCGTGTCAGCCGACAAACGGTCCGGGCTGCGCTGGCGGTTCTTGAAGATGAGCGGGAAATCCGCCGCATTAAAGGGAGCGGAGCTTACATTACCGGACTTTCCAGCCTGGAAGACCGGAATATAGTTGGAATTCTGATTCCCGATGAACAGCAATATGAATATCCTGCACTGATAAATGATATTCGTGTGGCGCTGGCTGCGGAGGGATTTTCCTGCAAGGTTTACCCCACTCACAATCATGTGGACCAGGAACGGCAAATCCTTCAGTTTCTTTTGAAAAGTCCGCTGCGGGCACTTATTGTGGAGCCTGTAAAAAGCGCCTTACCATCACCTAATACAGAGCTTTATCAAAGGCTGATACAAAGGGGAACTTCCATTTTGTTCCTGGGATGTGCTTATCCCCAGTTGTCTCAGATTCCAGTAATCTATGAAGATAATCTATATGGGGCTGGTCTTCTGGTGCAAAGTCTTGTGGAAAAAGGCCACTCTTCTATCGCCGGTATTTTCCAGATGGACGATCAGCGGGGACTTGAACGCTACCAGGGATTTCTGGATGCTATGCAAAATCAGGGGCTGACTGTACCAGACCGCAACATCTGCTGGTACACCACACAGGAACTGGATGATTTCCGTCAGAGCCAGGATATCAGCTTCCTGAAAAAATTTCTAGAACGGATCACCCCCGACTGCACTGCGTTTATTTGTGAGGATGACTTTATTGCATGGCTGTTATGGGAAGAGCTGTCGCTTGGACAGGAGAAAAAGATAGCAACTCATGCTTCCCTTTCATCCTCTCTTCAAAGCACTGGATTCAAGACTACTTCCGCCGACCATAGTTTCGAAACCACAATAGCACTAGCCGCCTTCAATACCAGCTACCTTACCACATCTGGTCTGCTCCGCGCCACAACACTGACACACCAGACACACCAGCCTGGTACTCTGGCCGCCCAAATGAGCATAAACAAATTAAAAGGACTCCCTGTCTCTTCGCAGGAAGTCCCATGGCAGTTATCACTGCCGAAATCGCATAATTAATTTTGAATATCATGCAGTCCCCTTACTCCGATATTCCCTTGGGCTGCACCCGGATTTTTTCTTAAACACATAACTGAAATAATGGGGATCCTTATATCCCACCTCCTGTGCGATCTCTCCGGACGACTTGTCCGTCTCGCGCAGGAGTTTTTTCGCTCTGTCAACACGTTTGCAGGTAATATACTCTACAAACGTCTTCTGCATATTCTGGCTGAAAATTGCGCTTAAATAGTTGGCACTCATATTCACCGCATCCGCTACTTCATTCAGGGAAATGGTCTCTTTATAGTAATTCTCATCAATATAATCCAGCACTTTCCTCATGGCGCTGTTGCCCTGAGACTCATTCTTCTCATCCCTGATATCAATGGCACTCTGAAGAATGTCCACACAATACCCTGCCACCTGCGATGCCTTGATACTGGTATCCTGATATTTTCCCTCGATCCGTTCTGTATAACCCTCTTTTTCCACACCAATGGATTCCAGATACATAATAGTTGTAAACCGAATATGAAGCACCACATAATCCCGGAACATTCTGGATTCCAGTGCCTTACTCATTCCACCCAGATATCCCTGAACGAACTCCTGGATCTCACTGCTGCTTCCTTTTGTAAGAAAATCCTTGATGATCTCCGGATTCAGCTGTGAAGAATCCACTGCTGCCAGCCGGTTCTCTCCCTGCGAATTTACATAACTCTCCAAAGTATCTTCTGTAAGCACATGCAGTCCCGGCACCATAAAACGATATGCAAAATAATGATTCACACTCTGATAACACTGGGAAAGCAAGCTCAATCTCTCCACTGGTTTTCCTACAGCTACATACCAGTCCATCTGCTCTTCCCCTTCGCAGGTCCGCTTCACATACTCCACGCAATTATCTGTCAGCTCCGGAAGCCGGGACAATTCCCCCTTTACCAGAACTCCGTAACTGTTTACATTCCAGCGGAAAAGCAGATACTGGGGATAGCGGAGAAAATAATGAAGCACTTCATCCTGTTTCCGAAGAAAACCTGCCATCTTGTCCTTATTTTTCTCCTGTAAATACAGGAAAAGCAGATTATATCCTGCTGCCGTAATTTCTATAGACTGACGCTCTGCCTCATCATAAATCTCCTTAACCGACAGCTCCCCCTCCAGAATTTTTTCCATAAAACGCCGTCTGGAAAACTGCTCATACTCCTGGATCTCATTCTGAAACTGGGTGCGGTAGTCCTCCTGCTCCTGATCCTGCTCGATCTTATCTTTCAGTTCAAGAAGTACATTTTTCAGCTTCATTCTGGTAACCGGCTTCAGCAGATACTGGTCAACACCAACTTCAATTGCCTGTCTTGCATATTCAAAATCATCATAACCACTGATAATAATAATCTTCATCCGCGGAAATTCTTTGCTCACAATTTTACTTAAGGAAAGCCCATCCATAAAAGGCATTTTAATATCCGTGATCAATACATCCGGCTTCGTCTTACGGATCAGGGGCAAAGCCATTTCCCCATCTGCTGCTTCCCCTACAAAACGGTATCCGAACTGATCCCAGGGAATCCTGTCCCTGAGCCCTTCGCGGATCACCGTCTCATCTTCAACCAGAAATACCTTCCGTAACATTTTCTTCCTCCCCAACGTTCTCCTGGGTATACACCCACTCCGGAACATAATATGCTTTCTCTATTTCTTTGCCATCTTCCATATCCTGAATGATCTGCTCCACGTATTTTCCCTGGTCAGGATTACACTGGACATCAATGTTGATCTCCCCGTTTCTCACCAGCTCCACGCCCGCATCCACTGCGTCAAAGGAAATTACCGTAATATCGCCGTCCACTCCTGCAGTTTTTCCTGCTTCTCTGATGGCTTCAAGAGCACCAAAAGTCATGTCATCGTTCTGTGAAACCACCACATCTATGTCCTCATACTGATCCAGAAGCCTTGCCATCTCTTCTTTTCCTTTTGCTGTGGTAAATTCTCCGTCTACCTGCTGCAAAATGTTCCAATTGCGCTGCACCTTTGCCACTTCATTGAATCCACGAGTTCTGCCGATGGTGGCGGAGGCGCCTTTGGTTCCTTTCAGCACTACGATGTTAACTTCGTCATCTTCCCTGCCCTGCTTTTTCATGTAATCCTCAAGCCAGTAACCGGCATCCTGTCCTTCGCAGACAAAATCGGAACCAACCCAGGAAGCATAGAGGGAGTCATCATCCACAGAAACCTTACGGTCTATGAGAATTACCGGAATCCCGGCATCCTTCGCCTCCTGAAGCACAGTGTCCCAGCCAGATTCCTCAATAGGAGAAAGTACGATATAATCCACCTGCTGGGAAATAAAGCTTCGGATGGCCTTGATCTGATTGGCCTGTTTCTGTCTGGCATTGTCAAAAATCAGCATGTAGCCGTTTTCCCTGGTGAAAGCGTCCTGAATGGACTGCGTGTGGGCACTTCGCCATACAGATTCGCTTCCCACCTGGGAAACACCTACTACGATCAGATTGTCGTCCTCCGCAGGAGTTTCCTGCACTTTACTGCTGCTCAAAGGACTTCCCAGAAGAACCAGTGCCACAAGCACAAACACAACCGGTGCCACAGCCCAGATGTTTTTTCTTATAAACTGTCTCATACGCCTGTCTCCTCCTGCTGTGGCCGTCCACCCTCAATTATCTTATTGGCATTCTGCTGTTTCGGATTACTTTTTATTTTTTTATTTGCGTCAAAATTCACGCTGTTGCCGCCTTCAGCCACTTTTGCTGTATCATTCCCTGTTTTCTCAACCGGAGCTTCCAGAATAGCCGGAATTACAATCTCCACTGTAGTTCCCTTACCCTTCTGTGACTGGATCTTCATTCCATACTCCGGTCCGAAATACATGTGGATACGCTCATTTACATTTGCCAGACCAAACCCCTTCTCCGTCTCCTGGCAGGGCTTCTCAATCTGCTGACGAAGCTGTTCAAGCTCTTCCTCATCCATGCCCACACCATCATCCCGGACAGTCAGACGGATAATATCTCCCTCTTTCTCCCCATGAATGTGAATACATCCCTTAGCACGCTTATACTTAATGCCATGATAAAGCGCATTCTCCACTACCGGTTGAAGAGTCAGCTTCAGAATCTGATATTTATAAATTACCTGATCCAGCTGAATGTCATATTCCAGAATATCCCGGTAACGCATTTCCTGGATCTGGAGATAACTGCTGATATGCTTCTCTTCTTCCTTAATGGAGATAAATTCCTTCCCTTTGCTTAGGATCTCACGGAAAAAGTCTGACAGGGTAACAACCATGGTCACCGCTTCGTCCGGCTCATTGGACTCGATCAGCCACACAATGGTGTCCAGCGTATTATAAAGAAAATGAGGCTGGATCTGCTCCTGAAGAAGGCGCAGATCTGCTTTTCGCATTTTCCGCTCGTCTTCCTTCACCTTATCGATCAGAGACTGCATGCTTCCTGCCATTTTGTTAAAGCTCACTGCAAGCTCAGCCACCTCATCCTCGGAATCCGCCTGGGCTCTGGCATTAAAATCACCCTGAGCGATTTTCTCCGTAGCCTGGTTCAGCTGACTGATAGGCTGTATAATACCGGAAACGATCATCACCGCGCTGACTGCAACCACAATGATCAGCACGCCGATCAGCACACTGCACACCACCATAAACCGCCTGATCTGATCCTGCAGGGTATCCGTGACCTTGTCCATATAACGTGTCTGATAATAAATATAATACTGAATATCGTCCTGGATCAATTCTGTCAGAATGTAAATATTGTTGTCCAGCTTCTCAATATTCTCATTATATCTGCCACCGGCAGAAATGCTGTCCACAATATCGTCCACCCTTTTTTCCAGGGTATCGATATTGCGAAGAAGGCTCTCCAGCCACAGCTTGCTCTCAGATTCTGTGGTAATGGCTGTCAGTCTGGTAAACTCGCTGCGTAGTTCATCTATTAAAGTATATGGATTCTTAAGACTTTTTTCTGTTTCGATGGTATCCAGAGTGACGTAGCCAACAACCAGCTTATACAGGCTCTCGTCCATCTCTTCTTTGAAATTCAGATTGTAATTGTTCGCTACAGTCATGTTGCTTACGATCTCATCGTAGGTATTGCTGTAGCTTGCCATCGAGGCAAGAAGATACATCACAAGAAGAATAAACGGCAGTGTTACCACTGCCGCCAGTGTAAGAATTTTCTTTTTCATAAAGTAAAACTTACCCCCACTCCCGCAGGTCCCCCGACCTGCAAATGCTGCTGTTCACGATCTTTCCCAAAAACACTTCGCCGAACAATACCGCAATATAATACATTATAATAATCCATGCCTACTGCACCGTCTCAATCATCTTCCCCACATAAGAATTCTGCACAAGCATAGGCTGTTCTGCTGCTCTCTTCATTTCCACCTGGATATTGCCTTGAATATCCTGCAAACACTCCAGAAGCAGCGGATTGAAGGTTCCGCACTCACCAGCCAGAATCATCTCCATAGCCTTCTCATGGGAAAATGCTTTCTTATATACGCGCTCACTTGTCAGTGCATCATATACATCCGCAACAGAAACCACCTGGGCTGCAATCGGAATTTCTTCCCCCTTCAGACCATCCGGATAGCCCTTGCCGTCATAGCGCTCGTGGTGCCATCTGCAGATCTGGTAAGCCACCTTCACAAGCTCCTCATCCTGATATACCCCAAGACTCTTCAGCATGGAAGCACCGATCAGGGTATGCTTTTTCATTTCCTCAAACTCTTCATTTGTCAGTCTGCCTGGTTTATTCAAAATCTTCTCATCGATTCCCACTTTACCAATATCGTGAAGGGCAGATGCTATTGTGATCATGTACTGGTCAGACCATTTCAGATCATATTTGTCTGTTTTCTGCATCAGTCTGTCCAGCAGAAATCCGGTCAACATCTTTATGTGCTGAACGTGCTGACCGCTCTCTCCATTACGAAATTCTACGATATGGCTGAGAATATCTATCAAAATTTGACTATTTTTTTCTTTTTCTCGAATTTGATCCGTTACAAGTGTGATTAGGCGCCTCTGTTTTGCGTATAATTTAATAGTATTATATACACGCCGGTAAACAACCTTGGCATCAAACGGGCGGCTGATATAGTCTGAAACTCCCATTTCATACGCCCGGCGTATATATGATTCTGTCTCCTCACTGGAGATCATGATGACCGGAATGTCCTCAATCCAATGGTTCCGGTTCATCGCCTCAAGAACTGCAAAGCCGTCCATGCCAGGCATTACAATATCAAGCAACACCAGTGAGATTCCTGCACCATACTCCCGAAGCACGGAGAGACATTCCTCCCCACTGCTTACTTCCATAGTCTTAAAATCATGGTGCAGAATCTCCGCAAGAATATCACGGTTCAGCTCAGCATCATCCACGATCAGAATCTGCTGTTTCAGCTCATCACGATTAACCTCTGCGCCGTCTGCATTTCCATCTTTTATCTCATTAGACTCGGTTACCACCAGATTCTTACGGGTTTTCGCCTGGTACATAAAGCGGTCAGCTCTTCCTACCACACTTCCGATGGTTTCATCTGCCCCGGCAATTGTTCCTCCAATACTCACAGAAAGCTGAAGCCCGGCATATCCCGGCACAGCAGCCAGGTGGATCTTATCATGGATTTCCTGCAGTCTTCCGGCAAATTTCACTTCTGTTACTCCGGGAAGCACCAGAAGAAACTCATCCCCGCCATAGCGGATCAGAATATCATCCTTACGGATATGCTTGCATATGGTTTCTGCAACAACAGTCAGTGCCATATCCCCGGCATTATGTCCATATGTGTCGTTATAAAGCTTAAAATCGTCCAGATCGATCATGGCAATTCCAGCCGGTCCCATCTGGGACTTCAATTCTTCTTCATAATAACGTCTGTTGTATGCCTTCGTAAGAACATCCTGATACAGTCTCTCGTTATATCCGGTAAGGCTGCTGATCAGGCGCTCATGATCTTTCTGGTCGATCAGGCTGCTTTTGTCCATTTTCTTCAAAAGCTCCATTACATAAGGATTACCGTCAATTTCCAGATATTTAGCCATGATCTGATAAATGTCATCTCCAATAAATTCCAGCTTGCACAGCTCTGCCTTCCGTAAAAAGGCTTCCATTGCCACACAGCCCTGGCAAAAATGTCCTATGCACAAATCTGCTTTTTTTGTCTGTCCGTCCTCTGCTGCCAACAGACCTTCTGCATTCAATTTCTCCAGTTTTTCCTGGTCAAGAAGCCTTACAAAGTTAAAAACCCTACGGTAACAGACCATCTCGTATTCTGCCTGCTCCATGGTGATTTTGTAATCTGATACCATACTTTATCCATCCTTCTTCGTTGTAAAGCATATTTGGACAATAAGCTTTCTCAACTCTTCCTCTGTATATGCAATATAATCTGGTTTTTCCATACCTTCCGGAACCGTATAACGGTGATGGTTCATCCAGATGGTCTTCCATCCGGCATTTTTTGCACCTGCAATGTCATTCTCCAGAGAATCCCCGATCATAAAAGTATTCTCCGGCTTCATTCCCCATTTTTCTTCTGCCATGCGGAAAATCTGCACATCCGGCTTGGCCACGCCCACGCCTGCAGACACGATCAGCTGATCCTCTGTAAACCATTTATCAAGTCCCAATGTGTGAAACTTCTGAACCTGATGGGAAAAAGGTCCGTTAGTGATCACGCCCATTTTCACTCCGGCAGCTTCGCATTCGTCCAGCAGTTGTGTCATTACCCCTGAAACATGAAGATGGGACTGATTCTCTTTATATCTCTTCTGGAAGAGCTCTGCCTGCTCTCTGGTAAAGGGAATTCCCAGGTCTTTCATAGTATTTTCAATTCTGTAAATCCGGGATTCATGAATGGAAACCTGTCCACTCTCGCTGAACAGAAACATTTCAGCGCTTCTTTTCCCGAAAATCCGGTAAAACAGCTCCGGATCCGGAAGCTTCCTGCCCAGACTGAACTCACAGGCTGTAAGCAACGGCTCCATCTGGCTGTATAAGGTATCATCTATATCGAAAACCAGAAATCTTTCGTTGTTCATTTTGCTGACTCTTTTCCTTTTTCGTATAACTCTAAAAAATATTATGCCGCAGTCTGCAGACAATAAAATAATTATACCTTTTTAAGGTAGGTTACGCAATCTATTATTCAGTTTTCTATGTGTTTTCTAACTATTTCAAAGCAGAGTATATTTGAAAAATCTGTTTCGCAACCGGCATGCCTCGCTTTGTGGGAAATTTTGCCCGAAAAAAAAGGTTCACCTTTTTTACAGATGAACCTCTCTCATTCTATTATTTACATTTCCGTGGCTGAATCAATCCCGGTTCTCCTGCCTTAGAGCGTGTCTAAAAAGCATTCCAGCAATCTGTATGCCTTACTAGAGCGTATTCGCCCAAGTGTTTAATTCCAGCCCTCGCCGTACTGGAGACCTGAGCCGCCTTCGTTATTCTCCCAGTCTTCCAGAAGATTATCATCCTGGCTGCTTCCCTGACCGTCACCGTTGTCCTTGGAATCCGTACTCTGTGTATTTGTGTTCTCGCCAAGAGTTACAGTTACCGTCTCTTCTTTGTAACCTTTTCCATCCGGAACCTCAAGGGTAAGCTCTACATCCTCACCTGGCTCGTAGTAGGAAAGGAAATCAATCAGCTGTTCCTTGGTTGTAACAACCTTGCCTGCAAATTTTGTAATGATGGATTTTGCTTCAATACCAGCCTCATCAGCTGCACCGCCTTCTGTTACGTCTCTTACAAGAACGCCTTCCGGAACACCGTATGCTTCACTTACTGCACTGTCAACACTCCGAACTGTGATTCCCAGAACACCGTGGTTATCAACTTTATCTCTGGTCTCCTCATTCATCAGGCTCTCCAGCGTATCTGTTACATCAGAAATTGCAATTGCATAACCGATACCCTCAACCGCTGTGGAAGCAAGCTTTGCAGAGTTGATACCAACAACCTCACCGTTCATGTTCAGAAGAGCACCACCGCTGTTGCCTGGGTTGATTGCTGCATCTGTCTGGATCAGGTTCGTAGCGGAATTGCTGTCGCTGTCATAATCGCCGACTGTATCATCAGAATTCAGCTGACGGTTCTTGGCGCTTACAATACCGGTTGTTACGGACTGACCATAACCAAGTGCGTTACCAATTGCAACAACCTGTGCACCAACCTTCAGGTCATCGGAATTACCGATAGTTGCAATCGTAATGGCATCCATTGTATCGCTGTCAATATCATCCAGGGAAACTGCTACAACTGCAAGATCCTTCTCGCTGTCATAGCCTTTTACCTTAGCCTCACATGCTGTGCTGTCGCAGAAGCCAACTGATAAGGTCTCCGCACCTTCTACTACATGATAGTTGGTTGCGATCAGAAGCTCGGAATCGTTCTTACCAATGATAATACCGGAACCGCTTCCCTGAACCTCCTGTTCCTGGGATGGTGAATAAGCACCGTACTGGCCAAACATTCCGTAGTAGTTCTGAACCTCTTCTACAGATTTAGTTGTAATGGAAACGATACTTGGCATTGCCGCTTCTACAATATCAGATACATCAAGGCTACCCTTTGCTGTACTCTCATCTTTGCTGTCATCCTTGGAATCATCCGATTTCTTCTCGGATTTCAGCAACTCAACCTTATCTTCGCTTGCTGCCTGTACGCTCTGCTCATAGCCTGTCAGATAGTTAACTCCTGTATATGTTCCTGCTGCAAGGCCGCCTGCCAGTACTGCACAAAGACTAATGCTTGCTGCCTTTTTAAGTTTTCTCTTTAATTCTTCATTTCTATTCTTCATGATAAAAGCCTCCTTTAGAAACTCCTTTATGTTCTCTTCATTTGATAGTTCACAGTATAGAGACAATTTGTGTTCTCTTTGTGGGAAAAATGTGTTTAAATTGTTAAATTCCGCCTTTTAATATTAGAGCGTGTTTGAAAAATCATTCCCGCAATCTGCACGCCCCAATTTGTGGGAGATTTCACCCGAATTCGGTTGCCGTAGCCCGCTACGGCGCCCTCATCCGGGCGAAATCTCCCACAAATTGTGACGCACATCTTGCAGAAAGCCTTTTTCAAACACGCTCTAGCATTAAAAAACCCGGACTGCAAGGCAATCCGGGTAAAGAACAATCATCTTTATTTGTTCGGCATGATCCAGAATTTCATGGTCGGGTAGCTGAGAACTACCTGAACCAGAATGTTCAGAACATTTGCGAGTGTAGGTGCAAGTGCTTCGGAAATACCGATGTTTACGAAAAAGCTCTGGCTGTAAGCCGGAAGTGCTGCGGATACAAGCACCAGCACAACTGCAAGTACAATGTATTTCGGTACAGCCTTCTCAAACGCTGCATTGGATTTGAAAACCAGATTCTTCTGTACAAAGAAGTTTACGGTCTGAGCTGCTGCAGTTGCAACCAAAAAGCTTAAAAATCCACATAAACCAAGATTGGACTCGATATTATCTGCGTAATTGAACACCAGAAACTTAAATGGTGTATTTGCAAAGCTTTTGAAAATAAAACCGGTGCACAGCCACATGATAATGAAGTTTGTAATAGTTGCGCAGTTGGATAATACGTTAAATTTAATAAACTCCCAGATGTTTGGGTGATCTTCGATTAACTGTTTGATTTTTCCCATAATGATACTCCTCCTATTTCTGCTCTTCCAGATCTTTCTCATACTGCTTGTTCAGCTTCTGGTTTCTGAAAAATCCGCTGATTACTTTTCCAAGTCCGCTGAAATGACCGTTTACAACCTTTAGAAGTCCCTCTACCATTTCCATGGAAACCATACCGCCTGTCATCTTGGCGATTGCACGGAATGGCATGTTGTACTGGAACAGGGTGTTCAGATCCGGAATTCCCGCTGCCTCGCTCTTTTTCAACTTTTCACCCAGCTTCTTACAGATGAAGCGGGCAATTCCGCTCTTCGCGTAATACATCTGGCAAAGGGCATCGTTCATGCCAAGCTCGCCGCTCCAGCTTCCGTCCGGAATGGAATGTCCCAGGATCGTCTCGTACTCCTCATTTCCGATCTGCTGGATTTTTCCCTCCACGTAAGAAGAAACGCGGTTAGTATAGTATGGCATTACCTCAGTGGTTCCGATAATGGCAAGAGAATCCTGAAGACGGATATCCGCACAGCTTGCACCGATCATAATGCTGTAAACGCCGCCTTCTACTTCCCATTTATTTGTCTTCATATTCCAGTAACGGAATGTCTTGTCGTCGAACTTAATGGTAACGGTTTTCTCCTCGCCTGCCTTTAAGAACACCTTGGAAAAACCTTTCAGTTCCTTGACCGGGCGGAAAACTTTTGCTCCCGGAAGTCCTACATAAAGCTGGGCAATCTCTGCACCATCATACTTTCCGGTGTTGCGAAGGGTAAACGTCGCCCCATCCGGCTTCACCTGAAGATTGTCATATTCAAATGTAGTGTAGGAAAGACCATATCCAAATGGATAGTTTACCGGCACACCTGCGGTGTCGAAGTAGCGGTATCCTACGTAAATTCCCTCTCTGTACTCAGAGTTCCGCTCCTGTGACGGATAGTAATTGTAAGAAGGAGTATCCTCATATTTCTTAATGTAAGTTTCAGCAAGCTTTCCGGATGGGTTGACTTTGCCGGAAAGAATATCAAGCACTGCACCTGCACCAGCCTGACCCATGAGAGCGGTGTGAAGCAGGGCTTTGAAATGATGGTGCCATGGCATTTCAATAACAGAACCTGCACTGATGATACCAATCATGTTTGCGTTGGCTTTTGCCAGCTCCTGGATCAGGTTGATCTGGTTCTGCGGAATGCGGAGATGCTTGCGGTCAAGACCTTCTGTCTCGCTTTTCTCGTTCAATCCGAAGAAAAACAGAACCACATCAGAACGGCGGGCAAGATCTACGGCCTCTTTTTTCATAGCTTCGTCTTCCTTGCCATCGCGCTGATAACCGCGTACAATTCCAGTCACAGAGATTCCGCTGGTCTCCAGCATGTCCTTGATGGAATCTACTTTTGTGGAGTTTACCATGGAAGAACCTGCGCCCTGGTATCTTGGATCAAAAGCAAAGTCACCGATTACGGCTGCCTGAACCTTCGCTCCAACCGGAAGGATTCCGTCCTCATTTTTCAGAAGTACTGCGCTGTTCTCGCAGGCAAGACGTGCCAGCTTGTGGTGCTCCTCATGAAGGGCTTTCTTGTCTGCCACTTTTTTATAATGCTTTGCATTCTCGGTGGTGGTAAGTACCAGATCAAGAAGCTCGTCTACGCGCTCGTCAATGTCCTTCTCGCTGATCTTGCCGCTTTCTACGCTGGCAAGAAGCTCTCTTGCTGCATCAAGTCCCGGAGTCGGCATTTCCAGGGTAGAACCGTTCTTTACACCGAGAGAATGGTCGTTAGAAGCACCCCAGTCAGTGATAACAGAGCCTTCGAAGCCCCACTCGTCACGGAGAATGTCTTTCAGCAGATGCTCGTTTTCGTTGGCGTAAACACCGTTTACCTCGTTGTAGCTGCTCATAACCGTTTTCGCGCCACCCTCTTTGATGGCAATCTCAAAACCGGTGAGGTAAATCTCACGGAGAGTTCTCTCATCTACCACTGCGTTCATTGCCATACGGCGAAGCTCCTGGCTGTTTACAGCGAAATGCTTTGCGCAGGCTGCTGCTCCTGTGCTCTGCACACCGCGGATAAAAGCAGCTGCCATTTTTCCGGAAAGATAAGGATCCTCGGAAAAATACTCGAAGTTACGTCCACAGAGAGGATTTCTCTTAATGTTCAGTCCAGGTCCAAGAAGAACGTTTACGTCTTCTTCCATGGATTCTTCACCAAGGGCAACGCCTACCCTCTGCTCCAGCTCTTCATCCCAGCTGTTTGCCATAGCTGCCGCTGTAGGAAAACAGGTTGCCGGTACTGCTGGATTGATTCCCAGATGATCTCCTGCTCCAGCCTGTTTACGCACACCATTCGGTCCGTCTGAACAGAAAATCGCCGGGATATCCAGACGCGGGAAATCTCTTGTCTGCCACTCGCTTTTTCCGCTGAGGAATGCGGCTTTTTCTTTCAAGGTCATGTTATCTATGATGTTCTGATATTTCATGCTTGTGATTACTCCCTTCCATATCATTTCAAATACAATTGCTCCCCGCCCGGCGGCACGCTTTAACATAAAATGCAAACCGGAAACACAGGGAACCTCTAATAGTATTTTCCCTTTATTTCGTGAGCATAATATAACACAACCCCGCCTATAAAAGGCGGGGTTGGCACAAACTGTCAATATATTGCATAAGATGCATTAAAAGACCATTCACTTTCAATCCTGACTTGAAAATGAATGGTCTTTTTAATCAGTAAAGTGTAGTTTAGAACCTGTTTTAAAAAAGGGCTCTGGCACTTTTTATTTTCATCCCAGCACTTCCCAAAGTGTCTTTTCCAGCACCTGCAGATTCACAGGCTTGGAAAGATGTCCGTTCATACCGCTTGCCAGGGAACGTTTCACATCCTCGTCGAAAGCGTTGGCGCTCATTGCGTAAATCGGAATCTTTTTGCAATCCTCACGATCCAGATTCCGGATGGTCCGGGTAGCTTCCAGTCCGTCCATTTCCGGCATCATAATATCCATAAAGATCATATCGTAATATCCGGGAACGGATTCTTCCATGCGCCGCACAGCTTCTTTTCCGTTAACTGCCTGCTCGGTTTCAATTCCGTAATTTTCAAGGATCGTACAGATAATTTCCATATTCAGCTCATTATCCTCAACCACCAGGATTCTTTTTCCCGGGAAGCTGATCTCCTCCGGCTGGCTGGTGACCGTAGTCTTCTCTCCGCTTACCGGCTGAAGCTTCACGTTAAAGCTGAAGCTGCTTCCCTTACCAGGCTCACTTTCCAACTTAATATCGGAATCCATCATCCGCACAATTCTTCTGCTGATGGCAAGACCAAGACCAGTGCCCTGTTTTCTTGCATTTTCAGAATTATCCGCCTGCTCAAACTGCCGGAAAATAAGCTGCTGTTTCTCAGGTGCAATTCCAATTCCATCATCCCTGACCTGAAAATACAGATTGGAAAAGCCTTTCTCTTCTTCTGTCTCGCGAACGGTCAGCCACACATGTCCATCTGGTCTGGAATACTTCAGCGCATTTCCAAGAAGATTTACCAGAACCTGGTTCAGCCTCAGGGAATCTGCCATAAACCAACGGTTTTTCAGCTGGATATCTGCTATATACTGAATGTTATTTTCGTTCAGCTTCGCTTCCAGCAAAGGACGAAGTCCCTGTATCATCTCCATGAGATTGCATTTTTCTTCGATCAGTCTCATCTTTCCGCTCTCGATCTTGGACATATCCAGAATATCGTTGATAAGTCCAAGCAGATATTCCGAGGAGTACTCGATTTTTCTCAGACAGTCGATCCGCCGCTCCTCAGTCTGTCCATCTTTCAATGCAATCTCCGTCATACCTATAATACCGTTCATAGGAGTACGGATCTCATGAGACATACGGGCCAGGAAATCCGATTTCGCCTTGGCAGAAAGATCGTGACGCTCCAGATTCAATCGGTTCTGAATAATTGCACTGATTTCTTCCAGACACTTGCACTCTTCTTTTTTCTCCAGAACATCCTGATCAATTTCCCGGAATACAATACTTCCGGAATACTGTCCGTTGTCTGTCATATGAAATACAATATCGCTTCTGCCCGAAGCAAAAGGCTGAATCAGCGGCTCTTTCCGTATGCTTTCTCCGGAGGTCAGAAGCTGCTGCATTTCCTGGGTCTCCACAAAGTGCTGGTATTGCTTCTCAGAACAATGTACCATACCGTCCCATCCATCCTTTTTCTTCCAGGTTTTCCAACAGTACAGCAGGTTATTTACCATATATTCCCCGTTGAAATGGGTGATCACAATGTCTGTCAGATGGTATTTCTCCTGCAGCTTCAATGACAGAATATCCAGAACCACAGAAGTATCACCATCTCTGTCAAACAGATTCAAGGCTATGGAAGAAAGTGTCATTTCCTTCAGACGTTCCAGAGAAGCCACCTCAGCAAATGCCACATCAACTGCACACGATTTTTCCTCAGTTGAAAGCTCCTCATAGAATATAATTTCTTGCTTTCCATGACGTGCGGCTGTAAGAGCAGTCTTCGTCTGTTCAAGTGCCTCAGACAGCGAATTTCTGCTGCCTGTAGCCGCGATTCCGCATTTCAGGGAAAGGGACAGATACTTCTCATCTGTAAGTGCCCCAAAATCCTTTTCCAGTCTCTGCACACTTCTCACAACCGGTCCGGTCGTACATACCGGCAGCCATACCAGCATCTGGTCTGCACCAGCCCTGATATAAATACCACCGTTTAAACCGTCCTCCTGGAAGCGCTTCGCCAGCAGACCGGCAAACTGCTCCAGAATAATATCTCCGAAGATCAGGCCATAGCGCTCATCGATTTTGGAAAACTGCTGGATTTCCAGAAGTACCAGTACCCCTTCCGGGTCATCCCGACACAGTGTTTCCACAACTTCCAGTCCGCTTCCAAGGCGGTAAAAAGAGGTAATGGAGTCATAAATCTGCTTTCTTTTCTGCGCCTGCTCCAGAAGCTTGTGCTGATGCACATTGTGAATACAGCCAACGACCCTGCTGCGCTCTTTATTCTCATCAAAAGTAATGCTTCCGGATAGATTTACCCACTGAAATTCTCCATTGGCATGCTGCAGACGAAAGTCAACATCCAGAACGCCGTCTGAGCTTTTTACTGCGTTCACCAGCTTTGCCTTATCTGCCGGATGGATACTGTCATTATCAAGAAATTCCGGATGCTTTCCGCAGTCCCATACACCGTCATTGCCTTTACTGTTAACTATTTCCAGCAGTTTTTCCTTACATTTGTAGGTAAAAAAGGCATCCTGGGAACTTTCTACCGCAATCCGATAGCGCTCCTTTTCCTCCAGAAGCTGATTCTCTGTCTGCATCTGGGTATCCGTCAGATTCTCTATCACTTTATGGAGCTCATCAAGCTCCTGAATACCTGACTCCTGAAAACCGTGAATTCCCTTCACTCCGCCTCGTACACTCTCCACCAGATGGTAAACCGGTTCCGTCGCATACTGGACAAGAAAATAAACCAGAATAACCGCCATCAGGGCACTTCCCAGAATCGCTCCCAGAATTCTCTCATAAACATCGGAAATCAATCCATACACAGAATCCTCTGTAACAAAACCGCACAATGCCCACTGCGTATCTTCATACGGCACATTTCTGCTGTACAGCTCCAGATTGCTCACAAGTCCGTAAATCTGCTGTTTCCCAATGGCAGCCCCCTGTACCAGCCGCAAATTCTCCTGCACCGGCTCCTCCAGAACAAAGTCACTTCCGTCCCGGGAAACTGCATCATACAGCGCACCCTCACCGGCAATTCCCTCATAATTTCCATTTCCATGGTCTACCACAAGGGCAAATCCTGCATTCAGATCGGAATCCAGATCTTTTACCTGAAAAAATTTGGTCAGATCATTCACTCCCACTTCAATTCCAAGCACACCGTAAACGGTTTTATCATAAACAAGAGGTGCCGAATATGTGATCATCTTATGGTTATCCTTATAGAAATCTTCCAGAATAAACGGCTTCGACCAATAGCCCAGATTTTTCATACTGGTGCGGGAATCAACGTAATTTTCTGCTGTTATATATGGCTGGTAAAAAAAGTCATCGGCATCTCTTTTCCCATTGCCCTGGAAGTGGAAATCTGTATGCCAGGAAGTATCCAGTGAAATGGACATATTCTGCGACAGTACCTTACTTCCACGCTCCATCAGCAGATCCGTGCGGGAAGCCGTTTTGGTCTGGGGATCTGAGTCTCTCACCCAGAAACCTTTGTATTCCCCTTCCGAATCTGTATCACCGTCATTTCCCAGAACCAGAAAAATTCCAGAAGTGGAATTGTACTGCAAAACCTCCACCATATCATAAAAAACCGTTTCCAGATATTCCTCCTGAACTTTCCCTGAGCCCATGAAGCCCTGCATATCCATCTGATGATTGCTCAATACCTTTGTCAGCGCAGAGGACAGACTGTCACTTTCCTTGTACACGCTGCTCCACTGCTCGATCATATCGTTCTCCAGAACCACCTTACGGTTCTCCACCGTATGACTGTCCAGACCGATAACCGCATTCTCCATGTTTGAGCGGATTCCGCTGAAAATCAATGTCAGGAATGGGACTGCACCCTGTACAAACACAATGATCAGTATAGGAATCAAAAATATGTTCCAAAGAGATTTCTTTTTCTTCACAGCCTTCCTCACCTCCTTATGTCCAGAATCTGTCTAAAAAAACACTTTGAATGTTTTTTCAAATACACTCCAGGCTATGGCAGAATTCCGTATACCACCTCTGGAAATTCTCATCTGTCAGATACTGTGCAAGAGCCTCTTCCCGGCTCTCTCCGTCTGCGATTGCAGCGTCCATGGCATCTTTATCAGCCTTTGCCTTGTCAGCCAGAGAATAATCCAGGATCTTACGGGCACTGTAGCTATTGTCAAAGGCTCCAATTGTATAGAAACTTGTTTTATCAAAGTCTTCCATTTCCGTTGTAAAACAATCGTAAACCTTCTGGTTGACTTCTATATTATTCTCTTTAATAACGGAATCCAGTGCGTCTACGCTGTTGGCTTCTTTCAGCACCGGCATATAGGAGGATTCGCATACAAAGCGCAGATTCTGGTTCTTCTGTGTGAACCATTTCAGGAATACACTTGCAGCATACTCATGTTCCTTATCAGACTTGGTCACTGCCATTCCGGCACCTTGCTGAACTTTTATGTTCTCGCCGCCCTCCATAACCGGAGAATCACATACGATGTAATCAATCGGATAGCTTTTATTCCCTATTTCCACGGTATCCGGGAAGTATACGGCAGAAGATGTGGAGCCCGTGTATGCAAGAATATCTCCTGTCTTCACATCATCGGAACGGAATTTTCCAAGAGATGCGAAATAGCCCTTCATATATGGTACATAGTAATTATCCCAAAGGCGGCGGATCAGATCTTCGTCTGTATTTAAGGTCATTTTTTCATCTTTCACCTGGAAAATTTCCTTTCCCATTTGCTTCATACCAATGATAAAATAGTTGGACATGGAGTCTCTGCCGTAGAATGCTTTTCCATCGTCTGGCACATCCGGGGTCTGCTCATCCGTCCACTCATAGTAGCGCTGTGCAACTTCTGCAATACCTTCTGTAGTGGCAAGTTCATCCACTGTAGTTCCAGTCGCTTCTGCAAAAGGCTCCCAGTCAGTTTTATTGAGCATGGTGATCTCTGTGGATTTGGCAACTGGGAAAAGATATAAAGCGCCATCCTGGTTAAAATAGCCCTCCTGGATGTAGGAATCTACATACCTGGACAGCTCATCTTCTGTAAAATACACGGAAAGGTCTGCCAGCTTATCCTGCTGCTGTACTGCGTAAGCAGTATCAGAATAGGAAGAAAAAATATCCGGCAGTTCTTCTGCTCCTACTTCTCCGTTCAAAGAGCTGTTGACTGCTTCCTCAAGGTCGGATACGGAACCCTGACTGTAGCTCTCCACGTAGATACCCTCCTCTTTTCCAACGGAGGCATTAAATTCCTTTACAAGGGTGTCAAACATTGCCTGTTGGGCACCGTTGTAATAATGCCAGATTGTCAGGGATACTGGGTGATCCGGATCCAGCTTCACAGATTTACCGCTTCCGTCCTTGCTGCTTCCACAACCAGCTAAAGATGCGGTCATTATTGCGATTAACATCATTGCCACACATTTTTTCTTCATACTCTTTTACTCCCTCACGGCACCTGATACCGCAGCTTAACTCAATATATACTTCTGTCTGCAACACTGTCCAAAGACCTGCTGCCATGGCAGACCAGAGCGTGTTTGAAATCCCAAATCTTCAAAACAAAAAGCCCCTGCAACAGGTAAAATGCATCGCTGACTTCTACGGGATACAATATCCTTTCCGGCGTTTTTACATGTCACATGGGTAAATTTATAACACATAGGCTTATTATAGGAAATGTGAGAAAAAGAATCAATAAATATTCATGAAAAAGGACAGAAAATATTTCATTCCTGTCCTTTCAAAATATACGTTATTTCACAGTCACCTTACACTTAACTGTTTTCTTCCCTGCTTTCACCGTAATTACGGCTGTTCCTTTTTTCTTTGCAGTAATTCTGCCCTTGGAATCTACCTTTACCACCTTGGAAGAGCTGGATTTGTAGGTGATTTTTTCTTTGCTTGTTACTGGTTTTAAAACCGGTTTCAGGGAATATTTCTGATTTTTCTTTAATTTCAGTGTTTTCGGCACACCTTTGATCTTTGTGGTTTTTACAGCGGTTTTCTGGACTTTTACGGTAACAGACTTTTCATATCCGCTGTTCAGGTATATGTGAATACGGGTTTTGCCTGTAGTTTTACCGGCGGTAATGTTACAGGTTCCATCTGAACTAACAGATACATCTGCAATACTCCAGTTATCCGTACTCCAGGTGGAAATGAAATCTCCCTTTGCAAGCCCGGTTACTTTCAGACACTTCGTCTTCTGTCCGGTCTTCAGCACAATACTGGACTGATTCAATTTCATTGTTGGCTGCAGTCTGTCCCGGGTAATTTTTGTTTCCTGCTCACCGCATGCACTGCAGGTACGTGTCTGGACTTCTTCCTCATCCACAGTTGCTTCCTGTGTTACTGCCCATGCAGAAAATTTATGTCCGGTTGCTTTTATTGTAGTTCTCTTTTCCGTATCGCAATATCTGCAGGTGTATTCATCGACTCCGTCATCTGTACAGGTTGCATCTTCATGCCATGACCTTACCCAGCTATGTCCGGTTGCTGGAATTGTCTCTTTCTTTTTGTCACCACATCTTCTGCAGGTATAAGTTTTTTCTCCGTCACTTTCACAGGAAGCATCTTCTGTTGTTTCCCCACGGTTCCAGTCATGACCAAGTGCCGGTGTTTCTTTTGTATAGTAATCACCGCAAAATTCACAGATTTCTTCTTCAGATCCCGAATAGGTACAGCCACTCATTTTTATCACATGTGACTTGTAGGAATGGGTATGGTTCGGATTGTAACTGTAATATACGGTTGTATTTGAATCACAAATGTATCTGGGCTGCCACGTGCTGCTATTTGCATAGCAGCGGATACTTCTCAGCTTGGCACAGTTTTTAAACGCATCATTTCCTATAGATGTCAAACTTGCCGGGATTTCTATGGTTTCTAACGCATTACATCTGCCAAAAGTCTGATCTCCAATTCTGGTCAGGCCCTCTGAAAGCTTTACACTTGTCAGACTGGTACACCCCTGAAATACACCGCTTCCAATGCTCGTTACGCTTGCAGGAATAGTTATGCTTGTCAAACTGCTGCACTTCCAGAATGCCTGAACTTCTATAGAGGTTACCGTTCCCGGAATGGTTACGCTTGTCAGACTGGTGCAATTGCCAAAGGTCATACCATCTATGACGGTTACGCCTTCTGGAATTGTCACACTTGTCAGATTGGTGCAGCCAGTAAATGCGCGGGAACCAATGCCGGTCACTCCTTCTGAGATAACCACACTTGTTATCTTAGTGTTGCCAGCAAATGCATCATCTGCTATGCTTCCAGTTCCGGAAATTACCAGTTTCCCGTCATCTGACAAGGTATAGGTAATTCCTATGTCTTCTCCATCTGAAAAAACCAGGGCTTCGTCTGCTGTTGCCGCTTCCTCATTCTGCCATTCTGCAGCTGCTTCCATGCCAGACGCATCTGAGAATGAATCCTCGGATGACTGTTCCTCCACCTGATCCATCTCCGGAGTCTGAACCTGTTCCTGAACCTCATCCTGATTGTCCAGACCCTCATTCTCCACTTCGTCAAAAACGGCTTCTGATACTTCCTCAGAAGAAAAATCAGCTCCACTTACTGCCAGTGCTGCTCCGTCTGCACTTGTGATTGCCAGCAGCAATGCTGCAGCCAATGCCAGTCGTCTGTTTCTCATACGCTTTACCTCGCTATTCTTTTTTTCGTCCTTTCAAACACACTCCAGAGGCAAAGATTTTTCCATTAATATCTGTTGCATAACAATAAACGCTTCCTCTAAATGGATAACCTGCTATTCTGCAAATGAGCCCGCAGCATACTCCCTCCCCAAATTTGTCAGACGATTGATTTAATGATAAAGCAAAACAGCATTTAAAGCAATTAACTAACAGCATAGTATAGACGATAATTCATAAGTCGAAAACTATTTCTTCAATGTCTCATTCATACTTCCCATTCGGTATCCCTGAAGATCCATGGTCACGTATGTGAAGCCGTATTCTTTGAATGCTTTCACGATCTGGTTGCGGTTCTCCAGGACTTTCTGGAGTTCATCTGGCAATACTTCAATTCGTGCCAATGTACCATGAATACGCACACGAAGCTGATGAAATCCCAGATCCAGAAGAAGCTGTTCTGCCTTGTCTACCATACCAAGTTTCTCCTTCGTGATAGTCTCACCGTATACAAAACGGGAAGAAAGACAGGCGAAGGATTGTTTCTCCCAGGTGGGAAGGCCAAGATCTTTGGACAGGGCACGGATGTCCGCTTTATACAATTCGCTGTGGCGCAGCGGGCTCTTCACCCCCAGCTCTGCAACAGCCTGTAAACCAGGTCTGTAATCACCATTGTCGTCCATGTTGGAACCCTCTGCCACTGCATTCAATCCCTCTTTTGTGGCAATGTCCCAGATTTTCTCAAATAATTCTTTCTTGCAGATATAGCAACGGTTAGTCGGGTTCTGGCAGAAGCCCTCAATTTCCAGTTCTTCAGACTCTACTGTAATGTGGCGGATTCCTTCCTTCTCACAGAAGGTCTTCGCCTCTTCCAGTTCTCTCTTCGGGAAAGAACAGGACATGGCAGTAATCGCGATACATTTATCCCCCAGCACATCGTGTGCTGTTTTCAAAAGAAACGTAGAGTCCACCCCGCTTGAAAAAGCCACAGCCACACTTCCCAGACTGCGTAAGTATTCTTTTAAAGCTTCGTATTTATTCTGCTGCTCTTTGGTTGCAGTGATTTCGCTCATATGATTATCCTCCTGCGGCGGTAAATTTAGTCTCTCCCCAGCTCCATCTTTCCTTTCAGACAAAAAATATCCTTCGCGCAAAGAGCTGGGACGATTTTGATTTATGTTACTATAAAGTATCCTAGTATGTCAATAGGATTAGTTGTAGTCAGCTTTAAGTATACCGCCGCACATCTTTCCATAAAAGCAGAAAGAACGCCAGGTTCATTCCCCCTGGCGTTCTTTCAGTCTCTGTTCAGCTGCGATCCGCTTGGGATGCTCCGGCGGATAGCATTCCCGGAAGCCTTCAACGGCGGCTTTCAGATATATATCTTCTTTTTCTTCATCTCCAAGTGCACGGTAAACGCGTGCCAGATTCCAGGTAGGCTCTGCAACTGCCGAACCTACAAGTCCATTTTCCTTCGTAAGCTCCAGCGCCTCTGTCAGATATGGGATCGCTTCTTCCGGTCTTCCCAGGTCCAGGTAGACTACACTCATATTGTTGTCCACCATCAGAAGCATAGAACCCTCACGATAGCCATTCTTAAGCAGCTGATTGCGAACCGCAAGATGACATGCCAACGACTCTTCCCTTCGTCCGGCGGCATTGTACATTCGTGCCAGTTCCTCTGACATGGCAGAATACATCTGATTTTTCTCACCACAGTACATTTTGCACCTGTCCGTTGCTTGTTCCATACAATAGGCGGCTTCTTCCATATTCTGATCCATAGCTGCAAGCTGACCACGAAGCTGCCATATTGCATACTCACTCTCACCCTGACGCTTTCTTTGTATCTGTTGTATCTGCTCTATTTTTTCCAGACAATCTGCCAGCTTTTCTTTTTCCTGAAGAAACATATGACATTCTGCTTTTTGATAAAGAAAATCCAGTATTCTCTGGCTATGCCCCCATTGTACACACATGAGGATTCCACGTTCTGCCCACATTTCAGCCTTTTTCACATTAAGCTTCAATATCTGCATATTCGTCTGCAAAAGCGCATATCCAATTTTATAATCAATATTATCCTTCTGTTGAAAAATTAAATCACAGATCTCCCGGTAACACTCATAATTACTGCTCTGCTCCAGCCTATTGCAAAAATCACTTATAGCAAACAACATCCATTCCGATGATAGCGTTCTCTTTTTCAGCTGTTCGCGGAAGAGTTCTATATATTCTTCGTTTTGTTCAGGTTTTGTCTCTGTCAGACACGCTACCATAAACTTCGTCTCATTGGAAATCTGTGCACATCTTTTTTCCAATTTCTGGATTTTCCCGCACATAGGAACCGGCAGCTCCAGATATCGGGCAGCCTCTGCCGCCAGTGCCACAAGCTGGCCACTGACCGCCCCCTGTACTCTGGAAATTCCCTGGAAGACAAGCCACGCAATTTCCTCCATACGAGGATCCTCGTCTTTCGATGCCTGTTTCGGGAAAAAGCACTTCTGTGCCCGTTCCCAGAATGGCTGAAACTCAGCTTCTGAAAAATCCTTTGTACACAGACTCTCTGCAATTACAGGATGCATACGGTAACCATTTCCCGTATCTTCCAGCCAGCCGAATTTCACCAGTCTGCCAAGCGCCTCTCCCAGAGTTTCGTTTTTCTTCAAAAATCCCTGGAAAAACATCACAGTAAAATTCCGGTCAATTTCCTGATACGGCAGAAGCGCGAACATCCTTGCCAGCTGGCTTCCGGTTTCTCCAATATCAGCCAGTTTGTACAGCCCACGGTACATATCAATGAGTCCGAACTCTTCTGCAACATCATTCCAGTTATTCTGCAGCTCTTCTTCCAGATAATCCCAATTACCAAAATAGTAGGTCCCCGCTTTTCCAAGAAGCTTCAATGTCAGAGGATGCTGAAAAATCTCTTTTTCCAGCAAACGACTCAGCCGGTCTTTTTCCTCTCTGGAAAGTATTTTGTTGTAATTGTCACGAAAAATCAAACTTAAGGCACTCTTTTGCGGTGCCTTTATGCCAAATGTAGTAAACCCATCCAGATGTTTCTGACGTGAAGTAACAAATATGGTGCACGGCAGATCTTTCAGTTCTGACAGGTAAGGATCTTCCTCTTCCGTATGGTTCATATTATCCAGAAAAAGCACTGTTTTTTCCTGATGCTCTTCTGACAGATGATAGATACTTTCGTGAAATCTTTCTTCCACGCTCTCACCAGTAAGATTCAGAAAACTTCTGGAAAAGCTGGCCGCCAGATTCTCCTCATACTGAACAGCTGCGATCCGGCACTTTACTTCTTCCTGCTCCATCCAGCTCACAAGCTGACGCATGAGTTCTGTTTTTCCAATTCCTCCAATTCCGGAAATCAGATACTTTCCGGAATTGAAGAACATCTCTTTCAAGTCATATAACTCTTCTTCTCTGCCAAAGAAATGGCTGGCTTTCACAGATTTCCGGAACAATTCACAGTTTCGCAGGGTGAGAAAGCTCTGCCTGGTTTCCCCGGATTCCTGATAAATACAGCTCCAGATATATTCCGGCTTTAAGTCTTCACGGTTTCTTACCAGTTTCATTTTTGCCCCGGATATTTCCGGCCCCGCCATCGCGTGCAGACTAAGCAGGGTAAACAGCCAGGCATCCCCAAAGGACTGGGAAAAATCCTTCTGTTTTTTCTCTATGTAATCGATCCAGAAGATCAGCTTTTCCCCACACTCTTGGGACAGCCATGGATCTGACTCCATGACCATGCCCAGAAATTTTCTCAGCTTCTGTACAAACACAGAATGGTTATAATTTTTCTCTTTCAGGAATTTTTCAAAAATCAGTACCTGACTGCCAAATGTCTCCGTATTCAGACCGTCCAGTATCTCCTGCATATAAACCTCATACAGGGGAAAGCTTTCCTTACGGTTGCAGAATTCCGAGTGATACCGGTTCTGGCTTCCGCTCTTTCGAAAAATCATTTTTCCGTGTTTCGTACTTTTCCACTCATAGAGAAGACATTCGTCCCAGAATTTGACCAGGGTCAGACCCTTTTTACTTTTTTCTCCTAGAATTCCGGTAGAATAGACCGGATAATCTTTCACGGTAAACAACCGATATAAGTTTTTCAGCGAAAGCAACACATTTGCCTGCTCATCTTTTTTCATGTCACGTTCTCTCCGGTTGTAAACACAGTTCCTTTTTTATTACTGTCTGCTGGTCACCTGACCAGCAGCACTTTTTACAGGTAACTAAATACAACAACTGATTTCTTATTTTTTGATTGTAATCTTAGCTTTCTTTGTGTACACGCCAAACACCTTCTGTTTCTGCTTGTTCAGCTTATATGCACATGCACGTATATAATAGGTATGTCCCTTCGTCAGGTTCTTCACAGTTACCGTATTCTTTTTGGATTCCTTAATGTCCACAATATCATAAAGATTGGAATCTGCGGTAACCACAAACGCATATCCGACAGCACCTTTTACCTTGGACGCCGTAATAGTGATCGTGCCCTTCTTGTTATTCTTTACACTGATCTTCTTTACCTTCGGCACAACATAGGTTGTAAACTTAACAGCCTTGCTATACTTTCCAGTAACCTTCTTGCCGCCGCCCTGTGCGATTGCTCTTACTTTTACATAATAGGTCTTTCCAGATTTCAAACCGTAGATCAGTTCATTGTTTTTATTTTCCTCGACAATGTAATTCTTTACATTCTTCTTAAATTTCTTGTCAGTGGAAATTGTGATCTGATATCCGGTTGCACTTGCAATCCGCTTCCAGGAAATCTTGGCGCCATCGGTAAGCACATTGGTGGCCTTGGTTCCGGTAACCTTCGGAAGCTTGGACGGAATTACGGTATTCTGGTTGCCATTAGATGGATTTGGTGCTTTGGTTGGCTCTGGGGCTTTGGTCGGGTTCGGGGCCTTAGTCGGTTCCGGGGCTTTGGTCGGGTTCGGAGCCTTGGTTGGCTCTGGGGCCTTGGTCGGTTCCGGGTTCTTAGTCCAGTGTGCATAAAATTTAACACCATTTACTAATTCAGACCCTGTTGGTGTATAAGGATTCTCTATCTTATCCTCATACCAATCCATCCAATAGTCAAAGGTATAGCCTTCACGGGTAGGATTGCTCAGACTGATACTGTTTCCTCCTACAAAAGTGGATGGATTGGAGCTATTATTCGTTCCACCATCCAGATCATAGGTAATCGGAAGCACATCGCCATCCTCATAATAGAAAGTATAACGGTCATTAAAATAATTATCAACATAGGAATTTCTTACAACATATAATTTACAGCTGTCTTTGATGGAATCAAAGGCATAATAGTTTGAATGATCCCCAAGGGAAGCCAGGCTTGCACGATCCAGATCCAGTACCCGGGCCGGAATATGGATTTCTGTAAATTTACAGGAATCAAAGGCAAATCCGCTTAACAGAACCACATCTGACGGAAGTGTATAGCTTCCTGCCCAGCTTTTTCCTGCAGGATAGCAACAAATATTATTGCCTATAACCTCTCCACCGTAGGTTTTGTAAACTTTGTCATAAAGAATACCATCTTTTGAGAAAAAGATGGAGTTTCCTGCATCTACCGTAATGGACTGCAGATCTGTACAACCCTTAAAGGAGCCGTCCCAGATGGATTTCACATCAGAACCAACACGGATGCTTACGATACCACTGTCAGCGAACTGATAATGTAGGCTGTCTGTTCCATGGATATATACATTTTCAAGATGAAGGTTCTTGCAGCCCATAAATGCAGCATCTCCGATTCCTCCGCTTACGCTTGCAGGAAGAGATGTAAATCCGGTAAGGGCGGTACAACCCTTGAATGCATAGTCACCAATACTTGTCAATCCTTCTGGAAGGTTAATGGTTGTAAGATTTTTATTATCCTGAAAAGCACCTATTTCTATGGATTTCAGTGTAGAAGGAAAAGTTATTTTTTTCAGGGTTTTAATATTTACCACATGTCCCTCTGTAGGTTCTCCCTCTTCATTCCATTTTGTCCACTCTGTTATTTGAATTCCACTTACATAGGTAAGACCCTCCGCATAGGAAACCTCCTCCACAGATTGTTCTTCTCCCATATCCAGGTAGGAAGGAGCGTTGTAAATTCTTTTCAGATTAACGCAGCCCGCAAAAGCCTTCCCATCAATTTCGTTGTATGCTCCTGTTGGTGGAAGTGTTATTTCTTCCAGTTTATCGCAACCACTGAAAGCCCATTCGTCTATTTTTACAGGCTGGGCACTTCCCACTGCTGCATTAAAATATACAATTTGAAGATTGGTACAACCTACAAAGGCTCTGTAGCCAATTGACAATGTAGGGTTCTGGGGAAGCTGAATTGCCGCCAGCCCATTATGATGATAAAACGCCTCTCTCAGTACACAGCATACACTGTCAGGAAGAATTGCCTTATATAACATATAGTCGCTGCTTTTTCCGCCATAGCGGAAGGGGTGATATGCTTCGTAGGGATTACTTTTGTCTGGATCGCAGTAACCTACTCCAATTACTTTCTTTGCCACACCATTTTTATATACAACACTTGGAAACTGCAATTCCATAGAAGTCGCTTTGTCTACAGAACTAATAAATGCCTCTCCCTTTGTTCCATATTCATAGGCATTCCAGATCTGTCCCTTACTGTCTGTCCAGGAAAATCCTTCCTTATCCCACTTTTCCGGTTCAAAGTTAAAGAACTGACCGGAGTCTGCATGTACACTCAGCGCCATGCCAAGGCACATGATAATGCCCAGAAACAGCATTTTGATACATCTTGAAATTTGTTTTTTCACTCTTTCTTCCTCCCTCATTGTTTCAGTAATTTCCCTGTAAACGGTAACACAGCATCCTCTGTTTTCTACAAAATTCATCAGGAAAATTCACTCTTTTTCTCATAAAAAGAATATCATATTGAAATTTTTGAAACAATAATGTTAAGGAAGGTTACGGTTTTTATGCACAAGATTGCTTTTTTTATGCATATAAAAACCTATGGAAAATTATGGTCATGAATCTTTGGGTACACAGATTGATGGAATGAATTTTCAAACACATTTTAGAGCATGTCTGAAAAAGGCTTTCTGCAAAGTTTAAATCTGAAATAAAAAAAGGACTGCCACTTCCAACATGCATCTTTCGCATATCAGACACGACAGCCCTCACTGGCATCACGCCACTTCCTTATTTATTGTTCATAGATTTTACAAAAGCATTACTGTCCACTCCGCTGCCCAAAAGCTCTTCACGGAACGCAGCCAGCCATAGACTCTATTACTCGGTAAACAGTGGTGTAGAATAGTATCTGTCACCAGTATCCGGAAGAAGAGCTACGATCACTTTGCCCTTGTTCTCAGGTTTCTTCGCATACTCGATTGCAGCGCTTAATGCAGCACCAGAAGAGATTCCAACCAGGATTCCTTCTTTATGTGCAAGAAGCTTCGCTGTGGCAAATGCCTCATCTGCCTCTGCTTTATAAATCTCATCATAAACCTTGGTATTCAGAACATCCGGAACAAATCCAGCACCGATTCCCTGGATCTTGTGCGGACCTGCTTTTCCCTCAGATAATACCGGGGAGGTAGAAGGCTCAAGTGCTACAATTTTCACATTCGGGTTCTGCTCTTTCAGATATTCGCCTGTTCCGGTAAGGGTTCCGCCTGTACCAACACCTGCGATGAAGATATCAACCTTTCCCTCAGTGTCCCTCCAGATCTCCGGACCTGTAGTAGCCTTGTGCACTGCCGGGTTCGCCGGATTCACAAACTGTCCTGGGATGAAGCTGTTCGGAATCTCCTCTGCCAGTTCGTTGGCCCTGGCAATGGCACCTTTCATTCCCTTGGTTCCATCGGTAAGAACAAGCTCTGCGCCGTATGCTTTCAGAATGTTTCGACGCTCAACACTCATGGTCTCTGGCATGGTGAGGATGATTCTGTATCCCTTAGCTGCTGCGATAGATGCCAGACCGATTCCGGTATTTCCAGAAGTTGGCTCAATGATTACGGAACCTTCCTTCAGGATTCCCTTCTGCTCTGCATCCTCGATCATAGCCTTGGCAATTCTGTCCTTAACGCTTCCTGCCGGGTTAAAGTATTCCAGCTTCACAAGAACAGTAGCTTCCAGTCCAAGCTCCTTCTCAATATTAGTAACCTCTACAAGTGGGGTGTTTCCGATTAATCCAAGTGTTCCCTTATAGTATGCCATATCCATTCCTTTCCCGGCGCCTGCGGCCGCTTTACATTTATTCGAGGTGATGTCGCCGTATGGCGGCCCGCCTGTTATGTCTGTATCTGCCCCCAGTAACTGCCAGCTTGCTTCTTCGGCAATAATTGTCGATATTCCGTATTGATTTACTGGGTTATTTATTCGTTAAATGGATATTACCACTATTAACCCACTATGTCAATAGGTTTTTGGGATTTTATATAAGAAAATAGATTGGAGCGTTACTGTTCACTGGTAACATTCCGCGAGGTGTTTTTTGTGAACAAAGTTCACAGTAACATTAGAGCCGTCGCGTAGCGACGCTTGTACGATTTCTATACACTACAAAATCTCCACAATATACAAGAAAAGTACACCCAGTACTAATTAACACGTTGTGTTGTTTCGTGTTTTTAGCTGAATGTACCTTATTTTAAATAAATTATCACTCCTCTTCCTCAGCAACTTCACAGACCATCTCATATGCATCTTCCAGCGCGTCCAGAGCCTCAGTCAGTGTATCGACTTTCCTTACATCTGCGCCATCATCCTCATACTCCTGGATCAAATCTGAAAACTGGTCTTTCAGTTCCTCCATGTAATCTACAACCTGCTGTAATTTCTCTTCTTTTTCCAGTACTGCTGATAAATTAATAATTTTTCCCATAGTATGATGTCCTCCGCTTTCAAAAAAATGTTTTCTAAAGGTTTTTCATATTTTCCAAATCATAACATGTCCGAAACGTTCTCTCAATATTTCGTTTCAAGTTTCGCCTGCAGATTATAACGTATATTTTACAGAAAACCTTTTTTCAAACACGCTATAAAGTTTTTTCCTTTTATAATTATAACGTAGTCTGTAAATTCTTTTACAGGATTCCGCCCCGCATGCGCCGTCTCGTACTTCGCCAGCTATAATTTGCAAAAGCATCCTGGATTTCCTTTCGCTTAAGACGACTAATGGGGATTTCTGTCTTATCCGACAGCTTCAGAATATCCGTAGGCATAGCCACGATTTCCCTCATGGAAACCAGCGCCCACCGGATCGGGCGGCAAAACTCATTGGCTGGCAGAACCTTTTCCAGATCTGCCATAGACATGGAAGCATCTATCACGCCCTTTTTCGTGTGAATTTTCGCTCGTTTTCCATCTGCTTCTGCATACAGAATATCGGAAATGTAAATGCTCTCCTCCAGCCGTCCCACTTTCACGTTCACAGTCCGCAGGGAGTAGACACTGTCAAAAAAGCGATCCAGAATGTGAAACAGCTTCTCTTTTCTCACTGGCTTCACCATGTAATGAAGCGCCTCAATATCAAAGGCCTCTGCTGCAAACTCCGTACTGGTGCTCCCGAACACGATCTGCACCCGGCTGTTTCTTGAAATCAGCTTCTTCGCCGTCTCCATACCGTTCATCCCACTCATAAAAATATCCATAAAAACCAGTGAATAAACGGATGTATCTGAGGATAAAAATGCCTCCCCGGAAGAAAATTCTTCTATTTTCACATATAGGTTATTTTTGTCTGTGTATTCCGAAAGCAGCCGGGTGATATTCTCCCTGTCTTCCGCAAGGTCATCACAAACCGCTATTCTTATCTCCTGGTTCATGTGTTGTTCCTCCCATAGAATCTGTCTGAGGTCTGTTTCTGAATCTGCCATCCCTCATATTTCTGCATAATAAATGCCGCATTCTCCGGGTAAAAATCTGTCTTTTATGATTCGCTCAGTTTTTGAAACATTTCCAGATATTTCTGCTCTACTTCAACAAACGGCCGCACTGTATAATCCAGCTCAAAGTGCAGCTTCGGTGCATCCCCCGGTTGTTTCTCTTCCAGAAGAACCTCTAAATCATACCAGAGAAGATCATCATCAATTTCTTTCAGACGCTGCGCTTCTTCATCAGTCAGACTGCTTCCCAGAAATTTCTTATAAATCACCTGAAGCAGCTGCTCTTCCACCTCACGGTATCTGGGCATCTCCTGCTTCAGCGGACGGGGCACATCTGACATATAGCACTCGCTGGCATCATGCAAAAGACAAGCCAGCGCCTGACGATTGGAATACCCTCGCCCAAGTGCCTCCTTCGCACAGCAAATGCAATGCTCCCCAACAGACCAGAAGGTGCTTACGTGTCCATTTCCCCTACAGGTCAGCGACAACGCATGTGCAATATCTTGAATATCAATCTTCTCCGTCTCCGGATGTACCGGATCAAAATGTTTTCTCGTGTATGTGGTTATGTAACTCATAGGATGCCTCCCCTTAACACTCTTTTCTTTTTCTTGCAAGATACTCATCCAGCTCTTTCTTGATTTTCTCCGGAATCTCCCTTGCAACCGGACACACTGCTGCATTTGCAAAACGTTCTGTAAACTTCACCAGAAAATCAATATCCCACTGAAGCTGCTCCATGGACATAACATCCTTCACATCGTATCGGCAATGGATTGGTGCCACATTGGAGCTGGCAATCCTGGCAAAAGAGAGAGCCGGAATCCCGCTGTCTGCAAAAGGTGTAGAATCACTGGAATATACTCCGGTCTTTGCCTCAATTGGAAAACCGATTTCTGCTGCCATGTAAGAAATACAATGTGCCAGCTTATCCTCTGCGGAAACACAGGAGATAAATTTACCCATATAAGTTCCAATCATATCCAGATTAATGTTCAGCACTATTTTGTCCAGTTCCTCTTTATGCTCCTTCACATATGCTTTAGAGCCCAGAAGCCCTCTCTCCTCACTTCCGCAGAATACGAAACGAAGACCATAGTTTAGTTCTTTTCCCTTCAGCTGTTCCATAATTCCAAGCAAACCTGCGCAGCCACTCATGTTGTCATAAGCGCCGTGGGATAAAGAAGTGGAATCGTAATGGGCACTAAGCACAATAAACTCGTCCCGTCTGCCAGGAAGCTCTGCAATTACATTGTGGGACTCTCCGTCGTACTCTTTCTGGGAAACCTCCAGACGAATGTTCTTCACCTTATTTTTCACCAGTTCTACTGCCTGGCTGGAATGGATCATGGCGCAAAGAACTTTCCGTTCTTCCCCTACAACGGCTTCGCGCAGATCGCGCTGGTCAATATCTGTATTTGGATAATACATATTTCCGTACTGGAAAATAATTCCCTTTGCTCCTGCTTTTATCAGATCCTGGTAAACAAAAAATCCAACTCCCTGAGTGTCCATCAGTACAATTTTATCTTTTGCACCTGCTATGGAAACAGGATCCGTTCCCGGCATATAATAAAGCTCTCCCTCTACGCTGCCGCTGCCACAGCAGTTAAACGCCTTACAGGTGATTTCCTTCCCATCTGCAAACAAATGCGCAGATTCAATCTCTCCCATAGCAACCCGAAAAGCCTCCAGCCTCGCTGGCACTCCCAGCGCCTCGCACTGCGCTTTCAGAAATTCAGCAACCTGCAGTTCCTCCTTCGTGCCACTGGCGTGGACGAAATCGGTGGATTCGAAAATATTGGATAAATTCATGATGGTTTTCTCCTTTGTAAATTGAAGATAAAATCTCCGGCTCTCAGAGTGTCCCTGAGAACCGGAGGTTTGTTTTTATAAATTTCACTTAAGTTTATAACATTTTACGTATTAATACCTTTCATCGTGATTTGTTTCCCTTACTTAAATTTAGTTTTCGGTTACATTTGCTCTTTTTTCAAACAGATACCCCATTCCACGACCTCCAATCTCGCCCATCATCTCTCTTGCCTCGTCCACGGGCACATTCATCTTTATTAGTAAAGTCCATAAAATCTTCTTATAAATTTCTTTTATCGCTTCCGGCGCATTGCTGTAAATAGAGTTGATTTGCTGGATACATCCTTGATATCTTCAGGCTGAACATTCGCAAACAATGGAATATTCGTATAATTTCTCAAAAACTGGCTGGCAAGTGTATCGTTTTTGAAAATCTCACGGCTGTTCACATCTCTTGTATGCAGCTCCGGATGGTAAGCAGTGTCTCTTTTTCTTTTGTTCTGTGGCTTTCTGCTCATTTTTCCTCCTTACGCAGGAAACGCTTCACAGATCAAAAGATATCTACAAGTTCATAGTAACACGCACAAATTCAGAATACAAGAAGGGACCATAAAATTTTCACTTCATATGATTGACCATAGAATGCCTTTTCCAATGTTTTACTAATAGTGCGTTTAAAGATTGCATCCAATCTCCTTCTTGACAGTCATGCTTCTTTTTATATCTGTCTCCCCCCACAAATAACCAAATATAATATGTACACTCCTTAGTTTACTTTAAAAGAAATAGCCATGCGAGCCCCCTCGCACAGCCATCTCATATCTTTCATATTATTCAATTCCCTCACACAAACGGATTATAAAATCTCCCCCACCGTATCGTCACCGTCATGCTGACTACCAGCAGTACCACGCCAACTCCAATTGCCACGAAGTCCCTTTTCTCAAAAGGTCTCTTCATATACCACGTTCTCTTCTTATCCTTTCCGAACCCACGCAGTTCCATGGCATTGGAAATGGTATCAATCCGATTCAGGCTGGTCAGGATCAGCGGCAGAAGAATATTCACCGAATTCTTCAGCCGGGCAAAAAAGTGCTCGTTTTTTCCAAGCTCTACACCCCTTGCCTGCTGAGCCTGGCTGATGCTGTGGTAGTCACGCTGAATGTCTGGAATGTATCGAAGCGCAATCGCCACAGAATAACCCACTTTATAGGAAATTCCAATACTGTTCAGGCTAGCAGCAAACTCACTTGGGTTCGTTGCAGAAATAAACAAGATTGCAACCGGCAGCGCAACAAAATATTTCAGAGAAATATTCACCATATAAAACAGCTGCTCTGCAGTCAGATCATACCGCCAGAACAGGTGGCAAAGCACATGTCTGGTGCCATACAGCGTCGTTCCCTGGTTAGGATCAAACAGGAAAATAAACAGATTATTCAACACCAGAAATACCAGCATAAAAATCATCATAAACCGCACTTCGCGGAACTTAATCTTACTCAGTTTAAACGCCGCCAGGCTCACCGCAAACAGCCCAAGCAGTACCCACGTATTATAAGTGATCATACTTGCAAAAGTAAAAAGCAGGAAAAACGCCAGTTTGGTGGTACCTGTCAGCTTGTGTATCACACTTTCCCTTGGCAGATAATTCAACACTGTCTTAGCGGCCATGGCTTCGCACCTCCCTGTCCTCCTCAATAAAACGCTGCACAAACTCTTCAGCCGGACTGATTCCCAGCTGGTTCGCCAAGGTAAAAAGACTGGTCTCCTTCAGTGCCGCCTGACGGATCAGCTGTGGATCACAAAGAGCTGCTGCCGCGCTTCTGTCCGCGATCAGCCTGCCGTCAGCAAAGACCAGTGCCCGAGGCGTATATTCCAGCATCAAATGCATATCATGGGTAATCATCACAACTGTTACCCCTTTTTCATTCAGCCCACGAAGGAACTCCATAATCTCTGTATAATGGCGAAAATCCTGTCCCGCAGTCGGCTCATCCAGAATGATCAGTTCCGGATCCTGCACCAGCACACTGGCAATGGTCACACGCTTCTTCTGCCCGAAGCTAAGCGCCGATACCGGCCAGTTCCGAAATGGGAAAAGTCCGCAGACTTTCAAAGTTTCCTCCACTTTTTCCCGAATCTCTTCCTCGCTTTTTCCCATATTGCGAAGGCTCAATGCCACCTCATCAAAAATCATAGTCTTGGAAATCATCTGATTGGGATTCTGCATCACATAGCCAATATGTTTGGCTCTGTGGCGGATATTTTCCTGCAGAAGATCCCTTCCCTGGAAAAGGATTTCACCGGAATCTGGTGTCTCAAAGCCGCAGACCAGTTTGGAAAAAGTAGATTTCCCGGCACCGTTTTTCCCTACAATGCTGACCATTTCACCCTTTTGGATTGTAAGAGAAACATCACGTAAGGTCTGCCTGCCTCTCTCATAACCAAAGGTAAGATTTCTAACTTCAAGCAGCGGCTCATGTTCTTTCTCAGCCTCTGCTGCCGAGCGGGACCAGAACCAGTCTGTCATTTTCTTCCGGTCTGCCTTATCTATCACAACAGAATCAACATGTGCCGGTTTCTTCGCAGGAGCAAGTTCCACACCTGCATAACGCAGTGCAGTAAGATAAAGAGGCTCTCGGATTCCGTTTTCTTCCAGAAGTCTGGTGGACAAAAGCTCATCCGGGTGAAGATCTGCCAGAATTTTTCCATCGCCCATAAGAACAATACGGTCCACATCTCGCCACAAAACATCCTCCAGACGATGCTCAATGATCACCACCGTAGTATCTGTTTTTTCCTGAATCTCGTCGATCAGCTCAATAGTCTGCTTACCTGTAGCCGGGTCCAGATTGGCCAATGGCTCGTCGAACAACAGGATTTTCACCTGATCCACCATTACCCCCGCCAGACTGACGCGCTGCTTCTGCCCTCCGGAAAGCTCGTGGGGCGCGTAATCCAGATGATCCTGAATTCCGACCAGCTCTGCCGCGTGACGGGTAATCTCATGCATTTCATCCTGCGGCATGCAGCTGTTCTCCAGTGCAAAGGCAATATCCTCGCCAACTGTCAGCCCGATAAACTGACCATCCGGATCCTGCAGCACTGTGCCCACATGTGCAGAGAGCTGGAAAATGCTGCTCTTCGGCGCATCCACACCATCCACAATAAGTTCCCCGCTGCATTCTCCTGGATTGGAAAAAGGATTCAGGCCATTGATGCAGCCTGCCAGAGTACTTTTTCCACAGCCGGAAGGACCTGCGATCAACACCCGCTCGCCAGGATAAATATCCAGATTAATTTCCTTCAGCGTAGGCTTTTTCTGTGCCCGGTACTGGAAAGAAAAGTTTTTGAAAGAAATAATAGGAGATTTTTTCTCTGTCATATAGTACCTCAAAATCAAATATCCTGAAGCGAATCCATCGTCAATTTGTAAACAATGTGACTGCTTCAGAACCACTTAACAATTTGCATCTCTATAAGTGTACACCTTACACCATCTCAAAAGGATAACACGAATTTCTTAAATCCACAATAAAATTTCTTACCAAAGTTTATCTTATTTTGCATAAATCTTGCGAAATTTACTTTTTGGATCCAATAAAATTATGCATCAAAAAAGACCCTGCCACAAGTTTCCCCATAGCAAGGTCTTTTACAAATTTCCCTTTCAACTTATTCCTGATCCAGGGAGCCTTTCTTTGCAATTGTTTTTGTATAAGCCAGGATCAGAAGACCGCCGACTACAACACCTGTGATGGTGTTTGAAACAGCGGCGAATGCACCCTGTGCAAATACTTTGTTTGCCGGTTCAGCATAGATTACAATGTCAAGTACAGGTGCAACAACTACCCATCCTACAACATGTGCGATCACGTTTGCAACTGTGAAAACGGCAACTTTGCTTTTTCCGAAATCGCCTTCCTGAACCTGAAGCTTCTTGGCGAACAGACCGATCACAACACCTACAAATGCAGATGTGATAACCCAGCTCCACCATGGGCTTCCACCCCAGGACAGGTCGATCAGTGTATGTCCGATGAAACCAATGAGTCCGCCTGCAACCGGGCCATACATTGCTGCAAGAAGTCCAAGTACTGCGTACTGAAGACTGATGTTTGTGTTCGGAACCGGACTAGGGATCGCCACAAAGCGTCCCAGCACAAAGAACAGTGCTGCACCGATACCGATAGCAACTACGGTTTTGATACTATTGTTGTTTTTCATAGCTCTTTCCTCCTACTATGTGTCTTACTAGAGCGTGTTTGATAAAGGCTTTCTGCAAGATGTGCGTCACAATTTGCGGGAATGTTTTTTCAAGCAGGCTCTAACACGCTATAGTATACGCTTTATTAAGAGCTTGTCAATCTGAATCCACAGTATTTCAGCCTTTCACCGGAATCTTAAACACAATTTTCGTTGCGGGCTGGGCTTCTGTTACGGCGATGCAGGGCATATGACCGTCTTCAGGAGCGTAGAAGCCGAACATTCCAGCCTCCAGAAGAGTGTATCCCTGCTCCGGACCACTTTTATAGAAAATAATGTCAGCTTCCGGGGTGCGGTCATCCTCTACGGTAAGCTTGCGAAGAGATGCCCAGTAAATTTTCTCAGTGCCTTCTACAATGTACTGAAGGTCGCAGTATTTCTTATGGGATTCCATCTGTGCACCATCCAGGGACTTCGTGGTATATTTCTGAACCAAGGCAAAAATGCCGTTTTTTAGGTCGTATCTGCCTTCTGGAAGGTTCTCCTCTTTCTGTTTTTTGATAAACTGCTGAACCATGTCAGCGTAATCTTTAAATTCCTCATATGTATTCAGTTTGTCTGCGTAATCTGCAATCATGATAAATCCTCCTGTTATTTTTTACTGCTCTTCATACTCACAAATATAACTCTGCCCCATCATACCATAAGGCTTCAGCACCTTCCCATCCGTATGGAACATTCCCTCGGTGCGGAAATCAGCCCAGCTGATCCGGCTGCAGCCGGTGTAGGACTGGTGGAATGGGCCGAACATGTTTCTTGGACTTCCTGAAACTTCAATTTCCAGAGTATTCTCTTCTTTTTCGAAAAGACCAGTTACATCTGTGACACAGTTCTTCTTTTCGAAATGAAAACCAGCTTCCTGACCATTTACTCTGACTTTCAGAAGGGTACCTCTCCACTCTCCCAAATGAAGAAGAACCTGCTTATCGGAAATCAACTGTGGCACCTTGTACTGGTAAATCATACCGCCAGGATAGTTTACATAACCTTGCATGCTCCAATCACCAGTATGCAGAATTTCTTTTTCCCTGGAAATATTGCCAGACATATCTACGGCGAAATTTCCAATTACGAATACATCTTCCAGTTCTCGCTTTTGGTCGTAACTGCCTTTTATGGTAATCCGATGCACCCCCTTACTCAAAGCAGGAAGTCCGAAGCAACGCATGTCTTTGTCAATAAACCATTTGCCGGTCTGCGCACATTTCACGCCATCGAAGTAAACTTCCAGACCATAAGGCTTCTCAATTACAAAACTGCATTCACTGGAAATGTCTTCTGCAACATTAAACTGGAAATGCATGGTAAATGGTGTTCCATCTGCCGGATGTGGCTGATCCACCCAGGTATATCGCTGAGGTGCACCGTTATAGTAAACCTGCTGCATGCGCAATTTCTCACGAATTTCCTTCTGCGCCTGCCAGATTTCCATCTCTGCGGACTCACAGACGCTTCCTGCTTCTGACAGTTCGCTGCCATGTCTGAATTCTGATACCTGCTCTACAATTGCGTCAAGATCTTTATCTTCCACCATAGCATTTCCGTCACAAATTTTATTTGCTGAAGCAACCCCCAGCTCATAAGTACATTTATCTATCGTCAGCACATTCTCCATAGTTCTTCTTAATTTCGCGTCCGGACCGAATGTAGCTAATACGGGATCTGTGTAATGCGGATGTCTGTATGGGAATGTGGCAGCTTTGCTCACTGTCATTTCATGCACCGCATTTACGCCATCAGAAACAGCCGCCAAGTCCACAACGGTAGTATCTTCCTCAATTCCACATTTGTCTTCAACACTATTTATCTCTTTAATAATCTGTCCAGCCCCTATTATTTTCTTCACAAAATAAATTCGGCTCATCCCCGTCTCGAATGTCCTGGTAAAGCAAACGCCCTCTCCATCCGCAACAGTTTCCACCTCACAAACTTCTCCGGTCAGCGGGTCAAGCTCTTCCACAGCGTTCCCGCAGTCAAGTTTTATGTAAACCTGATGTGCATTGTTCCGATCGTGATTTGTCAGGAAAAGAATATGTCCATCTTCTGTCTTTCTTAGCATGGAAAGAATCTCACCATCCTCTGCGCCGCTGGCATTTCGCACAGTAAAATCTTTTCCGGTGCATTTCGCCACAGCTTCCGTCAGCTCCCATTCATGCTCAACCGTATGAACAAATGCTTCCTCATCTAAAACATCCCGGATATCACCATATTTTCCACACACTTTTCTGCGGTCAGATTTCTCTTCATTTACATCTTCACTGTCTATTTTTTTATCCCATCTCTTAGCAACGCAGATCTGCTTACTACCAATCCGTTCTCCTTCAATCATCACCGGATACGGCTTCAGCCAGATCACCATTCCACCAGCTGCAAGAAATTCCTTCAACAGCTTCACCGTGTTTGCAAACAGATTGCTCACTCCCGGAACCACAACCACCTGATAGCTGCACTTTCCTGCCACAAACATTCCATCCTCAACCTTGCCGTCCTGCTCCAACAGGATCTCATCTCCAAAATCAAAATCCACATGCCCTGCAGTCAGCGCTTTTGCGATCCGGTTATAATACTCACCTTTTCGATTTAAAGAAGTAATATGCTCATCCAGCCATCCCATATTCATTTCCAGATGATTGAAATCCTCCGCCCGGTCACTGCGGCACTCGGTCCAGATGCTGGAAATCGGATGGATCATCAGCACCTTCCGCACCGGCTCACCCTGAGAAAGACACAGCGCCAGACGACCAAAATAATTCTCCATCTTATCATTGTCATCCCACCAGGTATTCTGATAGTTGAAAACCGGCGGATAGTCCCTCTTCCTGCAGCCAGTAATGGAATACAGGGCAAGATGCTGACAACGTCTCGTAATTCCAAGCGCGAACTGCCAGTCTCCCAGCCATTTCTGAGTAGAAAAATCCAGCTCCCAGCCAGTGCAGCCGTAAGCCTCACTGATGGTCATGGAACGTTCATACTGATGTGCCACGCTTGCACACTGTTTCACAGTCAGATACTCATCCGTCTGTGCGCCAAGAAGATCAATTCCAGGATTATGCAGATAACGAAGCTGAGGCATCGCCGCACCGCACACACGAGTCTGATAGCCCAGGTCGTTCTCATATAAAATATGTCCCGTAGTACGAAGTCCCCGTTTATCACACCACTCATAAACCTGTTTCATATAACTTTCTTCGAAACGCTGCGCCACCGTCTTCCAATAATCATGACGGATCTTCTCCGCCCCTTCCCCATCAAAAAACAGATAAGGCAGCTTCTCCTGCGGATCATACCCCCTCTTCTCAACGAAATACTCCGTAAATCCAATACTCCACGGAATCCACGGTCTGCCTTCATGGAAAACACTGAAGAAATCACAGCAGTTTGGTTCATCTGTGAAAAATCCTTTCACCTCTTTTGGAAAACTTCCGCCAAACACTTCCTCATAATGCTCATGGGTCAACTTCAAAAATGTCTTCACGCTCTCCGGATTCAGATTATCTGGCGGCATCAAGCCGTTGTACCACTCACTCTTACCAGAAATCTCCTGGCGCAGAAGCAGAATCTCTTCATCAACACCGCAAGCTCCAGCAGCTTCCTCATAAGTCAGATATTCTTTCATCCTCTTAATAAATCTGCCGTCCGCCGCCGTCTGAATCACATAAACACCCTGAAGAAACTCTGTCTCCATAGTTTCTTCCACTGCTAAATCTTCACTGCCGTTCCTGCCAGACATGAAATTTTCGTCTGTGCTTCGATTCCCGCCACACATTATCGAATCCGAGTCCCCAGTAACTGTCCTTTCTTCCTCGTTACTTAACTTCGCCGGTACCGCCAGCTCCCCGGCTTTCCCGCACTCCATCGTCAGTGCCCTGGCTGTAAACTCCGCTGGATTTACCCTGCTGACCTTACCTCCTGCAGCCCCCGACGGCCATTTATCCTCATCATATATCCACAGCTCCAGATCATTTTCCCGGGCTTTATCCACACAAAACTTCACATCCTCCATCCACTCTGTGGAAAGATACTCCGTCTCCAGCCCTTCACGGGAATGAATAAAAAATCCCCCCATCCCCGCCTTCTTAAATCCCTCTATCTGCTCTCCCAGATTTTCCTTCTGAAGTCTATCATTCCATCCCCAGAAAGGAGCACTCCGGTACTCCTTCGGCGGATTCTCAATTAATCCCTTTACCTCATCTAATGTGCCCATTTTCACGTCCTCCCGATACAACAAAAGGGACTGCAAAACAGTCCCTTTTACAACTACTCAAGTTCATATTTTACATGAAGTTGTTAGGTATAAACATAATAATATCCGGTACATAAGTAACCAGGAACAACAGCCCGATCATAATAAGCACCATCGGCAAAATCTCCCGTATGACACCCTTGATCTTCGTTTTTCCAAGTCCCGAAACAATAAACAACAGCATACCAAATGGCGGTGTGGAAAGACCGATCATCATGTTCAGGCAGATTACAACGCCGAAATGAACAAGGTCAATACCCATAGCCTGTACCAGCGGAAGAACCATTGGTACGAATACCAGCTGGATTGTACTTACATCAAGTACACAGCCAAGAAGCAGGAATACGATGTTTACGATAAACAGGAAAATGTACTTGTTATCTGTGATTCCCATAACCAGGCTTGCAACAACTCTCGGAACCTGCTCCAGAGAGATAATATAAGAGAACAGCATGGAAGTTCCGCAAAGGAGAGCCAGTGTAGCTGTGTTGGCAGCGGATTTCTTTATGATACCCCAAAGCTTTTTCCATCCCAGTGTTTTGTAAATCAGTGCAGAAATGATCAGTGCGTATGCAGAAGCAACAGCACCAGCCTCTGTAGGAGTACAGATACCGGAATAAATTCCACCAAGAAGAATAACAACTGTAAACAGTGCCGGAAGAGCCTGCAATGTAGCTTTCAGAAACTCTCTCTTGCTCATAACCACACCTGCCGGATAATTTCTCTTATGAGAAATAAACGCAACATAGATCATAAGAAGAATGGCAAGTAAAACGCCAGGAACCATACCTCCCATAAACAGCTTACCAATGGAAGCACCGGATAACATAGCGTAAATAACCATTGGAATACTTGGCGGGAAAATCGGTCCTACCGTTGCAGAAGCGGCTGTAATGGCACAGCTGAACTCTGCATCATATCCCTCTTTTTTCATCTGGTCGATCTCCATCAGACCAATACCGGAAGCATCTGCGATAGCAGAACCGGTCATACCGGAGAAAATAAGGGAAATAAATACGTTAACCTGTGCGGTACCACCTTTTAATCTTCCAAGAAGACCATTACAGAAGGAGAACAGCTTGTCTGTTACCTCTCCTTCATTCAGCACGTTTGCCATGAAAATAAACAGCGGCGCTGCAAGCATGGTATAGTTTGCAAACATGTTACCAGTGATAACGGTAAATACCTGGCCCAGTTTGTCCGGAGCTGCAAGCAGAAAATATGTAATAGAAGCTGCAAGCATGGAGAAAGAAACAGGCATACGGATTATGAAGCAGATAGCCATAACCACAAACAGCATAATAATCGGCATACTCATGATTCTTTTCCTCCTTCCTTGTATTCTTTAAATGCATTTCTGATATTGATACAGGTTCTGACAATGATCTCAGCCAGCATATACATAAATGGTGCAAAAACAACTGTATATGGAAGCTTCAGAACTCCTGTCACCATTTTCTTTCCAACCATGGACTGGAAACACGGTACAAAACAGGTTACCAGCAGGATTAAAAGAAATGTATTGTAAACTACTTTAAAAATAAACTGGGTACGAGGTTTTACAGCATCGTAAACCAGACCAAATACTACGTGTTCATCAGCTTCCATTGCCTTACCAACGCCGAAGAACATGGTCCACATGTAACCCAGAACAGATACCTCATAACTCCATGTTACAGGGGTTTTGAAAAAATATCTGGATACGATTGTTACCATAAAGGTAAGGAAAATTACCAAAAACGTAATGTTTGGGATAAAAACGCCAAGGAAATCGACGATCTTTTTCCCGATCTTTTTGAAATTATCCACAGTTTCCTCTCCTCTCAGATTCACTTTTCTGCCATCGGTTTGTTCCCTTTTGCAGACACTACTGCAAAAGGTTTCACCTGTGCAGACAGGCAAAAAATCTGTTCTTTGTTAAAAAGCCCAGGCCGTACACACAGCCTGGGACTTTTCTTTGTTATAAGTCAGACAGATGTCTCAAGTTTTGCTGTCAATTTATAGCTGATCACTATGTCTTGCCTGTTGTCACGACAATTCGTTTTACTCTTCTGCGGTTGTTGTATCAGCCATAGCCTGGATTTCGTTGTAAAGATCCATATCCCAGTCTTTGATCATATCTTCGTTTTCCATGTACTTAGCCTGAACTTTTTCTTTAAACTCGTTGATGTCAGGATATGTAACAGTAAGTCCCTTCTCCTCAAAGAATTTGATCAGTTCAGCTTCTCTGTCAAGTCTTGCTGTATCGTTTACGTCTCTTGCATATTCCATAGCCTCAGTAACAGCTTCCTGCTGAGCCTCTGTCATGCTGTTCCATGTGTCACCGTTGATACATGGCATGATGGAGTCAACAACGTGGTTTGTGATTGCGATGTATTTTGTTACTTCATAGAATTTTGCACTCTCGATACTTGGAAGCGGGTTATCCTGTGCATCTACAGCGCCAGTCTGAAGTGCAGTATACAGCTCACTGAAGGAAAGTGGTGTCGGGTTTGCACCAAGTGCCTCACCAAGGAACAGCCATGCTTCGGAGTTCGGCATACGGAGAAGTAATCCGTTCATGTCATCGTAGCTGTTGATTTCTTTCTCTCTTGTGTTGATTACACGGCTTCCAAGATAGAAGCTGGAAAGAGGTTTGATGTTCAGTGTCTCTTCAATCTGTGGACGGATCTTGTTAAGTCCGATGTCACCGTTGAGAACGCTTGTCATATGCTCATAGGAGCTGAACAGATATCCGGAAGCAAACATGCTGTAGGACGGAATCTGTGTTGCAATTGTCGGGAAAGAAATATATGCCAGATCTGCATCTCCGTTAAGAAGAGCATCAAACTCGTTCTCGGAAGAGAACAAAGAACCGTTGTCGTAGCATTTACATGTTACGGAACCACCGGATAATTCCTCAACTTTATCTGCAAACTCATACATAGCCTCTGTATGGGAGTCACCGCTTACAGATACTGATGTAAAGATCAGCTCTACTGCCGGGTCATTTGCTGCTGCAGCATCTGCTGCCTGTACACTGATGCTTCCTGTTAACAGCATTGTTGCTGCCATAGCTGTTGATAATACTGCTGCCATTAATCTTTTTTTCATTCTCTCATCCTCCTGATTTTTACACACTATGTGTTTTTGTTTCCCTTTTTTCACGTATATTTGTAACCCCAATTACAAATCTTAAGAAATACCTTTCAGCCGGCCTCACGGTCCCCACCGTTCCGGCAGTTATCTCTGATTACTTTCCAAAAAAGCTCTTGCGGAAGGTCTCTGTGATCGCACAGAACTCTTCGATCTCTAATTTCTTGCTTCCTGTAAGAAGCTTATAATCCTGTCTTCTTGACTGAAGTGTCATCGGCACACCTACCAGATTCATATGGTATTTGCTGTTTACCGGATATACCTGGCACTCAACCATGGAAGCAGCGCCAAGGAAGTTCATAAGCTCCTGTGCTTTCTCCGGCTGCTCTTTATAGTTCTTGCAAAGCCATACATAAAGATCCGGATGGAAGTTTGCCATAACTCCTGAGTATCCTGCACATCCCATTTCCATGCTGCGAAGAAGTGTTGCTGCATTTGCATTGAAGATCTTTAATCCGGTGCCCTCAACTGCTTTGCATTTTGCTTCCAGCTGATCAAGATCACAGCAGGTGTCTTTCAGGAATGCAAATTTCTCAGTCTCTGCACACCATTTGAGAAGCTCTGGTGAAAGAAGTCTCTTGTATGGTGCCGGGCACTCATAAACACCGAACATATCTCCATCAATGTGATCCAGAAGATATTCAATATTTTTCTTAGCTACATCTTCGCTCTCGTTCTCTTTTGCAAACTGATTGGAAATGAAAACATATGCATCTACACCAGCATCGATTACAGTCTGAGCTTCGCGGATCTGATCCTCTACCTTCTCAGCGCAATGTCCGGAAGCAATTACTCCCATGTGCTTTGGTGTATTATTGATAATAAATTTTGCAAGCTCCACTCTCTCCTGTGGGCTCAGCTCAAACATTTCACTGGACTGACATACTGCGAAGATTCCGTCAACACCGTTCTTGTCATACCACTCAATGATTCGAAGGACTGCATCATAGTCGATCCTGTTGTCCTCTGTAAAAGGTGTGATCATAACCGGCCATACGCCGCCTGCAATTGTTTTTTTCATGCTCTTCTCCCTCTTGATGTTTACTTGTTGCTGTTCACCGGTAACGTTCCGCGATGTGTTTTTATGAACGGAATGAACAACAACATTTACTATCCACTGCAACCGCGCAATTGCTTTTCAACTGTGACTATAGTATAATATAAATAATTTAAAATTGCTTTCAGCAAAATATTTAGTACTATTTTATAACTTTGTACGAAAAAGAATACAAACCAGCAAAGCATAGTGCGGTAAACAAAACAGAGTTACGGTTCACTTCGTTCACAGTAACACACTTCGCGGAACGTTACCAGTGAACAGTAGTAAAACAGACTGCAACACAATAATTCACGGACATAAGAAGAGGCGACTTGAATGGAACAGGAAATATTTGACGATTACATATGGAACGAACATAAAAAAATATTAACAGCAGATAAACATAAGATCCCGGGGCTTAGAAATCTTTCTCATTTTACACCTATGGCACCTGGCGTTCCGGTTCCTCTGCATTATCACTCTGATATCATTGAGCTTCATTTCATGGTGAAAGGCCAGCGCAAGACTTACGTTATGAAAGGCGGCGTCCGCACCAGCTACTGTGCTACCGGAAATAACCTTTTTATCACCAGACCTTATGAGCTTCATACTACAGGACATATTGCCCAGAACCGCTGCGAATTTTTTGCAATGCAGCTGGATCTGAAGGAGCACGATAATTTCCTTGGTCTGAACCAGCATTACAGCAATATTTTGTGCCATCGGCTTCTGAATATGGATCAGCACCTGTACCATGTAGGCAGTTCCCAGATTTCCATGCTGCGCACTGCTTTTAACCTGATTTCTTACGGAACAGAAGGCGACTCCATTGCCGGTGTCCAGTATCTGACCTGTGTACTTGCCAGTCTGAACTACCTGACTGCAGTTCCAGCCCAGGAAGAGATCAATGAACAGCTGAACAGTGACATCGGACATGCGCTGAAATACATTGAACAGAATATTGAAAACCCCATTACACTTCAGGAGCTTGCCCAGGCATCCAACTATTCTCTATCCCGTTTTAAAGCCAAATTTAAAGAAGAACTGGGAATTACTCCTGCTGAATACATTACCCTCCAGAAAATGGATCGGGCACAGATGCTTCTGAAGACTACAGATGATTCCATTACAGATATTGCTTACCAGCTGGGCTTTTCTTCCAGCAATTACTTCTGCTCTGTTTTCAAAAAAACCCTGAGCTACAGCCCGGCGGCATACCGCAAAAGTTTTTCCCAGTCATAGAAAATGCTGCAAAATCATTGCAAAAATGATTTTGCAGCATTTTTTTATTCCGCGTCCAGAGCGTGTTTGAAAATCATTCCCGCAATCTGCGCGCCCTGCTTTGCTGTATATTTTTCCCGGATTCAGCTGCAGCAGCTGAATCCGGGCTCAATACCCTTACTATTCTGGCTTTGCAATATCACCTGTTTAATTGATTGCAAAGGTCTGCTGTGTATCATAAAATCCGTCCTGATACATGACGTAGATTTCATAATTATCTGCATTCATTCCCTGAAGAGGCACCGGGATATTTTCATAGAAATCCAGAAATGTTTCCATATGCAGACGAACCTCTGTTGTATCATAAACATAGGTATTCTTCGCCCCTTTAAAAATGATCTGGGAAATCTGATGATCATAGGTCCCTATATAGAGCACTTTTCCAGTGATGTTATATGTCAGGGTATCTGCCGGAAGCACCTGATCCGGTTTCTTGTTCCACAGCCATTTCCAGGTCTTCACCGGCTGCCACAATTCTCCTTTGATATAATTCTCATCCAGCTCCATAGGACTTGCAAGATCGTTGTAATCAATCCGCATTTCCTCTGCACGGTAAAAGGTTTTCTTAAGACAGTACTGATTCAGGACCTTCTCTGTATCGTAGTCAAACTCGTAGGTCATTCCCTTCCAGCCGTTTTCTGCATTTGCCACATGACCGCACATTCCGAAGAAATGATTGCTGTCAGCCTCATAAATCGCTGCGGATGTAATCTTGGACCATACCGTAGGAATCTTCTTAATCTGCTTCACAGTACCTTCTGCCTCATTTACAGAATATACCAGCAGGTAGGATTCCTCTGTCTTGTCATAATAGTCGATATCTTTCTTCCTTCTCCACAGGAAATGGTTATCAAACATGGTGATTTCTATAGTCTGGTCATCGCCATCCAGATCTGTATCAATCTGATATGCTGTATGCTGCTGGAACTGATAAATGAAATCGCCATCTGCTTTCAGCACATATTTTTCATAGTCTGTGCCTTCCCAGAATCTTGGATCGCAAAGAATCCACTGGATTTCCTTGGTTGTCCAGTTTACCTTGATCACAGATTCCAGATTGCGGACACTGAGCAGAATAGTATCTGTCTCCGGCTGATAGGAAACCGTATTAATATGAGCCCAGTCAACCAGATTCTCGTATTTACATTTAATAATATCCTGAAGTTTCAGCTCATTTACCACCGCACCTGTCTGCCGGTCGATTTCCTCAACTTTATCTTCACAGTGGCTCTGCATGGAGCTTGTAAGCACCAGAAGATTTCCGCCTGGCTCCTTCTCAATTACCTCATGATGACTTCCCCCGGAAAGATAATACATGTTGTAAGCTCTTCCCAGATAATCCAGCTCATAAAGATTGGTAGACTGAGGCTTCTCCAGGTTCGGAACATATCCGGCAGTATCCTGCCAGATCATTCTGCAGTTGGAAAGCATGTAAAGGCCATAATTTCCAGTCTCTTTGTTCATATACCAGCGAATATCTCCCATGCAGTCATATGCAAAAGGAAGATGAGTGCGCTGTCCGTAAACCATGGTCAGATCATATGCAGATTCTCCACTGGTCTCCACAGGTTCGATCACATCCGTAAGAGACTCTGGCAAAGCTTCTGTTGTAATGGTGATCTCCTGGGAATCCTTCACTCTGCCGGAATCATCCAGAAGTTCCAGTACTACTGTATTATCCTCTCCCGGATAAAGACCGATAATGGGCACTCTGTGTGAACTGGCCGCATCTATCTCTCCGCTGATGTCTGCTGCTGCAGTTTTTCCTTTCACAGTAAAGCGCACTCCATACTCTTCTTCTGTGTCAAAAAGTACTACTGCAGTTAATGGGGAAATCTGATATGGGTTGAGAATAACCATGGGATCATCCCATGTATATCCATTTTCCTGCTCTGCCTGCAGCTGTTGGTCAATCTCATAGGAGGTTGCCACCAATGTTTTCGTCTGAGGGATTTCTGTCTGGATATCATTCGCGGAATCATCGTTTTCCTGAATGGAAATCGTGTCATCCACATCCATGGTAACATTCAGCTTTTGACCGTAATAGCCATATTTTTTCTTCCGTTTTTCTTTTACAGAATAGGGAATTTCCTGATTGGTAAGTTTCATGTAAGTATTATAAATTCCCCGCCGCTTTTTCCAGCAAAGGCCTGCAAACAATGCAAGCAGCACCAGAAACAGAAGCAGAATGGTGATTTTTTTCTTTTTGCTCCATTTTTTCATACTGTAAGCTCCTCAAATTTTTGTCGTTATGTCCGTACAGGCTGCAAAGCCTGTAACGTCAAAATGGGTTCAAGGCTCTTGAACCCATTTTGACAAATTATATACTTATGCCTGACTGTACATATATCCCGTATTATAAAGAACACCGTCCAGTTCCAGGTAAATATCCCATTCCTGACCTTCCAGCCCGTCAACTGCCGTCCAGCCCTTAACTGTAACATTTGTTCCGTCATCTCCTTCAGAAGGAGTCTGTGTCAGCTGATAAGCTCTCTGGGACTCACCGCTTATCAGGATCATCTTTCCAGCCAGCAGATCTGCTGCTGCGGTCTGGGTCTGGAAGCTTCCGTTCACACTGATCTTGCTTCCATCCAGCAGGAAATTCCAGCCATCTGGCAAAGCCTCTGCAGTACTCACATCAATGCTGCTTTCCTCATAACTTGTCTCTCCAAGAGAACCAAGCACCTCCGGAACTGCGGATGGATCATATTTTCCTTCTGTATAAAGGGGCATGCGGAAAGAACGATAGGTCAGCGCATTATAAGTGTCACCGGAGATCGTCAGTTCAAAGCTCAGCTCTCCATTATCTACCTGATCAATATGTGTGGTCTTGGTCAGTCCCTGTACAAACATATCTTTCGGGTAATAATCACTGCGGTTTTCTTCATCGCTATGCAGGTGGGAGCCAGCTGTGATCCACAGATGATCCTGTGTTCCATCCAGGGAAACCACACCTGAAATCCAGTCCGAATACCAGTCGGCGCCTCGTTCTTTACCATACTCAGTTACCTGGGAAACGGTCATGTTCTCTGTATCAATCTGATAAACAACCGCACGGGAATATACGTTATCACCACTTACACGGTTATCACCATCCACACGTTTTACCTTTGCAGTACCATTGTCAAAAAGAGCAATATCTCCATTATCCAGAATGGAAACATTATGCTGTGCATAGAACCATTCGAAATCTTCTCCTTCCGGAGTAAAGAAGTAAGACGGATCCACACCATCCCAGCCTGTAGGATCTCCAAGGATCCATGCCAGGGATTTGTCCTCTTTATTTACTGCTACAATGGCATCTTTGTGTCTTGCAGAAAGAAGAACCAGATCATTCTCTGCATCATAGGCAAGACCATTATTATGGAACCAGTCAGCTTCCTCACTTCCATCTGAATCCATAGAAGCAGACTGTCCATCTTCCTGGCTGATGAGATCTTTCATGTCAAGCTCCCATACAACAGCACCGGTCTCACGGTCAATTTCTACCACGTAGTCCTCAACTGTGCTTAAGTCCGGGCTGTCAGAAGCCACCAGGAGATTGCCATCCGGAAGCTCCACGAAATCGTGATGCTGGCCACCAGGAATCATGTATTCGCGGTAAATTTTTCCCAGAAGGTCGACTTCGATCATTCCTTCTTTATAATAGCTGCTCTTCAGCACATAGGATGCAGGCATGAGAAGATGCCCGTTCTCCAGCTGGTGAACTCCGAGAGTTCCGCCAATATTGGTAAAGAATCTGATATCTCCGGCCGCATCTACTCCATACAGGGTTCCCATAGTGGAGCAGACAAAAGTCAGGTTCGAATAATCGTAACTTGCCTCGCTTTTCATCTCTGTCTGGATTGTACCGTAATCAACACCTATATCTTCTGTGGTTACTTCAAAGGTAGCAGAAGTCCCATCATCCAGAGTGATTACAACCTCTGTGGTATCATTGTTGTAAAGACCATAAATCGGGACGATATGCTCCGTTGCCTCCTCAAAAGTTCCCGTCACATCGTTCTCTGCGGATTTCCCTTTCACAGTAACAGTTCCGCCGCAGGCTTCCTCTGTGGAAAAAACGGCAACTGCACTTAAAGGGGACATTCCATATGGATTGACTACAATCAGAGCCTCATCAAGACTGTAGCCGTTTGATGCCTCCTGAAGAAGTGCTTCATCAACAGCAGTCTGCTGTGCAAACCGGTCAGTTACTTCCAAGGCTGTCGCCTGGGACTGGGTATCTGCTGTTTCTGCTGCCTCGGAATCTGCATTCTCTGCATCCTCGGCAGTTTCTGTTTCCGGCTCATCTGTTTCTGTCTCTGCTGTAGTTTCTTCCTCTGCTGTAGTTTCTGTTTCTGCTGCAACTGTAGTAATAGAACCCGCTGTCATTGTCATCATTACAAGTATTGCAGCCAGTTCCCGATATCTTTTATTCTTCATGCCAGCCTCCTGTGCAATTTTATGATTTCTCAAACACGATCTAATACAAAATCCGCATTTTCATACCACCGTCATGGCAGCTGACGGATTGTCTGCATTTTTTATCATCCTTATAATGCGCAGTGATATTCCTCTGCCTCAAATGGATAGCTAAGCTCCAGACCTTCTGCATTCTCGTCAATCTCAAATGCGATCCAGCCCTCGTTGGAACCGAAATTCAAAGTGGTTCCTGCCATACGTGTCATACCAAGCTCTGAAATGAACTCATCATCCATTCTGCTGTATTCATTTCCTTCACTGTCAGTCAGCTTCAGATTCGCCCAGTCCAAAGTCTCCTTGCTGCCGTCTTTCTCAATCTTCAGCTTAATCATACAGAAAGTCTTGCCTGCGTCAGCTTCTTTCTTGTAGTCGCTTGTCTCCACACCTGTATAGCCAAGTTCTACGCTTACATTCTCAAGAGAGGAATTGATCTCCACATCTTCTACTGTAATATTCCATCCTGCTGCAGAAACAACCTCGCCGTATGCATCACTGTTTGCAGTCTGGGCTGCTGTACCAGCAGAACTTCCTGCTACTTCTGTCTCCTTGCTGTCGGCCACCTCTGCACTGTCTGCTTCTGTTGAATCACTACTTACAGAATCCTCACCTGTACTCTCTGCTTCTGCAGCTGTGTCATCTGCCTCTGCACTGTCTTCTTCAGCGGAATCAGTACTTGCAGAATCTTCACTTGTATCTTCTGCTTCCGTGCTGTCAGTCTCTTCCTTGGCATCAGCATTGTCTGCGGCAGCTTCTGTCTTAGTATTCTCTTCCGTCTTTGTATCATTTGTGCCACCACAACCAGCCATTAAACCAGCCACCAGAACGGCTCCCATTACTTGTAATAAAACTTTTTTCTTCATTTTTTTACTCCCTTTATTTTTCTGGTATAACTTCATTTACCTGGAGCATGTTTGAAATAAATATTCTGCCAAATGTGCCGGAATCATTTTTCAAACACGCTCTGGTCGTGTTATCAACTATTATAACATAGTTCCGCAATAAAGCAGAAACATTTTCTTAATATTGCCTGTAAAAATTTAAAGTTTTACTGTTTCCACCATTCACAGCAACACGCTTCGCAGAATGTTACCAGTGAACAGCAGCATTAAATCACTTAATTTTTATATTTTGTTCCAAATCATAAAATTCGTTCTGATATACAACATAAATCTCATAATCATCCGCTTCCATTCCCTGCAGTGGTACCGGTATGTTCTCATAGAACTTCAGGTAAGATTTCGTATGAAGACGGATGTCTGTAGTGTCATACACATAAGTATTTTTCTTTCCGTGAAAAATGATCTGGGAAATCTGGTGATCGTAAGCTCCTGCATAAAGCACCTGCCCGGTAAGATGTAATGTAATCTCGCCGTCTTCCAGTACCTGTTTCGGCTTCTTCTGCCAGAAGAACCAGGTCGCTTTTACAGGCTGATATAATTCTCCCATAATATAGTTGTCTTTTATTTCCATGACTGCTGCCAGATCATTCCAGTCAATTTTCATCTCTGATGCGCGATAATAATAGCTTTTGATGCTGAACTGATTGATCAGCTCTTCTGTATCATAGTCAAACTCATAGTTCATTCCTCTTCGTTTATCTTCAGAATCCTTCACATGACCGCACATACCGAAAATATGATTACTGTCAGCATCATAAATAGCAGAAGAAGTAATGGTAGACCATACAGTAGGAATCTTTTTAATCTGCTTTACTGTCTTTTCTGCTTCATTTACAGCATAAACCAACAGATAAGATTCTTTTTCACCATCAAAGTATTGCAATACATCGGACTTTCGTACTTTTACATAATGATTATCAAACATACTGACTTCTATTGTCTGGTCATCTCCATCCAGATCTGTTTCCATCTGGTAGGCAGTATGCTGCTGGAACTGATAAACAAAATCTCCTTCCGGCTGAAGCACATATTTCTCATATTCTGTGCCTTCCCAGAATCTCGGATCGCAGAGTATCCACTGGATTTCCTTTGTCGTCCAGTTCAATTTGACTACAGATTCCAGATTTCGCGGACTGATCACAATGGTATCTGTCTCCGGCTGATAAGACACGGTGTTTAAATGAGTCCAGTCAACCCGGTCCTCATATTTCCCTCCAAAAATATCTTCCATTATCAGTTCATTTACAACTTCTCCGGTCTGTCTGTCAATTTCCTGGATTTTATCCTCAATGTGACCTTCCAGGGAACTGGTCAGGACAAGAAGATTTCCGTCAGGCTCTTTTTCGATCACTTCATGGTGGTTTCCACCCGCCACATAGTACATGGTGTAGGCGCGTCCCAGATAATCCATCTCATAGAGATTGGTTGTCTGCGGTTTGGCCTGGGATGGCATAAAAGCTTCATTGGAGGCAACTATCATCCTGCTATTTGACAGCATATAAATTCCAGAAGTAAATTCTCCGCTCATGTACCAACGGATATCTCCCATACAGTCATAAGCAAATGGGAAGGTTGTCCGCTGTCCATATACCATAGTCAGTTCAAATGCAGATTCACCGCTTGTTTTCACCGGTTTCACAGCATCATCCAGTTTATCCGGAAGTTCATCCGTTGTAATAGTGATTTCCTGGGAATCTGTAACCTTGCCTGATTTATCCAGAAGCTCCAGAACAACTGTATTTTCCATTGCCGGGTAAAGACCGATCACCGGGATTCTGTGTGAAACAGCAGCTTCCACTTCTCCGCTGATATCTGCGGCTTCCGTTTTTCCCTTGACCGTAAAACGCACCGCACACTCTTCTTTTGTGTCGAAAATAATCACCGCTGTCAATGGAGAAACCTGATAAGGATTCTGGATCACCATAGGCTCCTCCCAGCTGTATCCATTCTCCAGCTCAGCCTGCAGCTGCTGGTCGATTTCATAAGAGGATGCTATACGTGTGGTTTCTTTTGGAATGTCTGTTTCGATCTCATTTGCAGAACCGTCATTCTCAGTTATGTAAACCGGATTCTCCAGATTCATGGAAGCATTCAATTCCTGGTCATAATATCCATATTTTTTCCTTCTTTTTTCCTGAACAGAATACGGAATCTCCTGACCAGTAAGCTTCATATATGTATTATAGATTCCACGGCGCTTTTTCCAGCATAGAGCGGCAAACATCACAGCTAAAATTAAAAATATAATAAATACTGCAATTTTTGTTTTTTTATTCCACTTTCTCATTTTCCCAAATCCCTGATTTCCGGAAGTTGAAGCCAGAACAGCACTCCGTTCTCCATATTTTTAGCTCCGCAGCTTCCTTTATGTTTATCCACGATCTTTCGGACCACAAAAAGTCCAAGACCAATGTTACGTACTTCATTCTCCGATGTGACTGGTTTCTTCTTCTGGGAAGTTGTGTAAAAGCTGTCCCAGATATGCTCCATCTGCTCTTCTTTAATCTGCGCTCCATCGTTGTAGACTTCCATACGTATCTGCTTTTTCTCTTTCTTCAGAGTAATCCGGATCCGCTTTCCCTGCTCTGTGTGCTGAAACGCATTCATCAGATAATTGTTTACTGCTCTTTCCAGATACATGCGGTTTCCGTATGCGAAACAGTTCTTTTCGATTTCCTGTTCCACTTTGATCTCGTTTTTGCGGAACATGGCATCATATCGAAGAAGCAGATATTCTATCATTTCGGATACGTTTACACGGCTCATTTCCATGGAACTCATCTGATTGTCCAACATGGAAAAATCAAGGAGTTCTCCTACCATTCTGGACATTTTGTCCAGCTCCTCGTGAATGGAAGAATAATAGTAGGAACGATCAATCTTATCTCCTGCGATTTCCAGCATTTCCACCTGGCTGGACACTACTGCAAGAGGTGTTTTTAATTCATGGGAAATATTCGCCACAAATTCTCTCTGGCTTTCCAGAAGCTGATAGTCAGACTGCTTTGCTTTTTTCTCGGTACTTGCTTTACTCATTTTTTCCAGGAAATAGCTTAATCCCACCATCAGAAGCAAAACAACCGCCAGATATAATCTGGTTCCCTCAATCACTTCCAGAACTGACTGAACATCTTTCCGCAGGTAAACATAGAATGTATGTCCATCCTGTATAATCTTCCCACGAAACATCAGAATATGCCGGGATTCCATGCGACGCTGTTCCAGGGTTCCTTCTTCTGTGTACTGGGCAATTTTGTTTTCTATGTACTTATGGGACTGCATAGTTTTCAGAGATGATCTGGACGTATAAATCTGCTCATAATTTTCATTCGCAATTATAGTCTCAAATTTTTCTTTCTGATAATCACCAAGTGTTTCTTCGTCGTCCTCGCTAAGTTCCTCAAGATCCATGTCATGGATATCTTCATACAGCTGACGCATGATTCTGGCCTTTGATGAAGTATATATGGGATAACAGCACACGCTATACAGCATGACTGCCACCGCAAAGGCAATAATCTGAATCCACAGAGCTTTCCCAGCTCTCCAGAAATTTTTTTTAATTTTCATGGATGTCCTCCCCGAAGATGTAGCCCACGCCGTAAACAGTCCGGATATAATTGCAGCCTTCTCCCATTTTTTTCCGCAGCTGCTTCACCAGAGTATCAATGGTCCGCACATCACCTGTATAATCGTATTCCCACACCGCATTCAATATGGTATCTCTGGGCAGAACAATTCCCGGATGCTCCATGAAGTAAATCATCAGATCAAATTCCTTCCTGGTAGTGGGGATATGCTGCTCTTTGTAAAATAAAAGCTGTGCATTTACATCTGCCTGCAGATCATTGTATTCCACCATAGTCCGCAGCTTCCCGGCACGCTTCAGCACCGCCTCAATGTGCATTTTCACAAGTGCAAGAGTAAAGGGCTTGGTGATATAATCATCCGCACCTTTCTCGAATCCGCTCATCTGGTCTGCCACTGCCGACCTTGCAGACAAAATAATAACCGGAACCTCCGATATTTTCCTGATCTCTTTCAATACGGTATATCCGGAAATATCCGGCAGCATAAGATCCAGAAGGATCAGATCCACCTTCTGCTTATTCTGGCAAAAATATTCCAGGGCTTTGTTCCCGGTCAGTGCTGTCTCTACTTCATAGTTCTGAATCCTCAGAAAATCAGAAATCGTCTGTGCTAATTTCGGTTCATCCTCTACAACAAGAATCTCTATTTTTTTCACGGCTCTTTCCTCTCTCTTAAAGCCTGTCGCTAGAACGTGTTTGAAAAAGGCTTTCTGTATTTCAAACAGGCTTCAATGCTCTGTAAATCGTTGCGGTTTCCCATCAGACAGAAGCCGCAATTTACTTTAATATAGTATCATGTGATTTTGATGGAAATATGAGAAAATAAGTTTTCTTTTGACACAGAAAAATAAAAATGCCACAAAATCACCACTTTCCGTGACTTTGCGGCATTTTTTTAAGCAACCACTTCCAAATTTTGTTTTCTCATGACTCCCTAAAGGACCTCTATCTGGCAAGCTTTCATCGCTTCCAGCGCCCGTTCATGGCTCTCCGGCGTCACTCCGGCGCAGCAAAGAGAATCTACCATGATCGGTACCTCCGGCAAAAATGCTTTCAACAGCATGGCATTGGAAATCACACAGATATCTGTGCAAAGCCCTACCAGTGTAATGCTGTCAATGGTCTCTGATTTATTAAATTCTTTCAGGACTTTTCCAAGAGTTTCGCTGCCAAAGGTTGGCTTATCAATGGGTCCGGACTCCAGAAGCTCTGCAATTTCCTCCCGGATCTCCCAGCCGTAGGTGCCGCGGATGCAGTGTTCTACAGGAAGCATTCTGCCCTCCTGGGTCTGCAGATAATCCCCGCCGTGAGTATCCCTGGTCGCCAGCACAAGACCATTGAAATTCTTCACTCTGTCCACCACATTAGGCACAATGGCTTCCGCCTCCGGTGTGCCAAGCGCTCCGTCAATAAAATCATTCTGCATATCGATCACAACTAAAATATCCATATTTTCCCCCGTACTTCACATGTTTTTTAACAGAATTTTTCTCAATCCATCCCAAACACCACATATTTTTGTAAAACTTATTTAGATTAACTATACCACTTTATTGGAATTTCGTATACCGAAACGGTCAGATTTCTGAAAGATTTTAAAAATTTTCCAAACATTGCGGATAATAATGTTTTGATGAATCTCTTCGCATATAGTATAATACAATTAACAACCACAAAAATTTAACACCGCTCACATACAAGGAGAATTACCATGACCAAGGAGAAATTCCCTGCCCGCCAGGGACCAAGATACATTTTCTATTTTCTGATGCTCGCCATTCTTGGATGGTTCATTTTCATGCAGTTTTTCGGTGCGGATGAAAGAACTGTCAGTGGAAACTCTCCGTCCCTCCTCTATCCCGGAACCTTTACCTGGGAAAAATCTGACGGCACCACTGAAGAAATCACAGTTCCCGGTTCCTATGATGTTCCCGCAGGCGAAACCATGGTCATCACATCTACCCTTCCGGCAGATTTTGATGCCTCATCTATAGCGATTCGTTCCTCCCTGCAGGACGTAAACATATACATAAACGGCACCTTAAGAGAACAGTACAGCACCAGTAAAACCCGTCTGATTGGGAAAAATTCCGCCAGCCGTTTCATTTTTTGCTCCACCTCCCATGAAGATGCCGGAAAGGAGCTCCGCATTGAACTGACCACCTACACCTCTAATTATTCCGGTGTTGTGAACCAGATTTTCTGCGGAGATAAAGCGGACATCTGGCAGCTGATCTTCAGCCATTACGGACTGGCCACTTACATCGCATTTTTCACCCTGTTTGCAGGACTGACCACCATTCTTTTCAGCCTTACCCTTGGTTTTGTGTACCACACAAGCTTTGACATGGAATATCTTGGCTGGTGCATGATAATGGGAGCAACCTGGATGCTGGGCGAGTCCAAAATCCGCCAGCTGCTGATTCCAAACTCATCTGCCCTGGCTTCCTTGTGCTTCGTTATGATTCTCCTTGGACCGATTCCCCTTCTGCTTTATGCAGACAATGTACAGCACGGACTTCACCGCAGGCTTTATCATATTGTAATCGGAATCTCCCTGCTGAATTTTACAGTCTGCTCTATTCTGGCCATAGCAAATATTGCAGACTACATTGAAACCCTCCCCCTGGGGCAGATCATACTGATAGGTACTTTCCTGATGGTGTTTATCCATCTTTGCCTCTACATCCGAAACAGAAAAAAAGCCTCAGACCAGCTTCTGCTCCTGGCTCATTTGCTCATTTTGCTTTGCGTTGCTGCTGAATGTATCTCTGTATATTTTGTCACATCCCTGTCCGGTCTTTTTATCGGCATTGGAATGCTCATTCTGCTGTTTGTCAACATTGTCCGGACTCTTCGAAGCATCCAGCGTATAGAGAATGAGCGCCAGCAACAGGAACTGGAACGCAAACAGAAGCAGACAGAGATCCTTTCTCTGCAAATGATGCAGACTTTGTCCACCACTATCGAAGCCAAGGACGAGTACACCCGCGGACATTCCTACCGGGTTGCAGAATATGCCGCACTTATTGCAGCCGAGCTTGGATGGTCTTCAGAGGAAATCCAGCAGTTAAAGCATGCCGCTTACCTTCATGATATCGGAAAAATTGGTATTCCGGATCTGATCTTAAACAAGCCCTCCAGACTTACAGATGACGAGTATAATCTGATAAAAAAACACACCGTCATCGGTGCAGAAATACTGAAGGATATTACCTTTGTCCCTCATATTGTTGAAGTTGCCAGAAATCATCACGAACGGTATGATGGAAATGGATATCCAGACGGGCTTTCTGGTGTCGAAATTCCCATTCATGCACGCATCACCGCAATGGCAGACAGCTATGATGCCATGAATTCCCGCAGAATTTACCGAAATGCACTTCCTCCGGAAATGATCCGGGAGGAAATCAGTAAGAACCGCGGAAAGCAGTTTGACCCGGAAATTACAGATGTATTTTTGAAATTGATAGACGAAAACCGCCTGATTCTGGATAACCAGCTTTCACCAGAAACAGAGACTGCAGCACAGCCTGAAATTGACAATACCATCAGCAAATTTATTTCTGATGTGGTTACCACCATAAAGAACCAGGAAGAAACCAAGCATTATGATCTGCTCACCGGGCTTCCTATGCGAGCCCTTGGAGAACAACTGATCGCCGAATTTATGAAAGAGCACAGCGGCTGCCTTGTTTTTCTGGATATGGATAATCTGAAAAAAATCAATGATATTCATGGGCATAAGGCAGGCGACCGGGCTCTGAAAAATCTCGGCAATCTGCTTTCCCGTTATACAATTGACGGACTCGCCTGTCGTCTGGGCGGAGACGAATTTCTTCTTTTTCTTCCGGACGTAACTGCAGAATCTGTTTCAGACACCATGGCGCAACTGTTTAAACAGTTCCACGCCATTGCACAGGCAGATACAGAAATCCGCTATGCGTCCCTTTCTGCCGGTCTTTGCCTGTGTACCATCGGCGACACCTTCGCAGACTGCTACGCCAAGGCAGATAAGGCTCTGTATTTTGTGAAGCAGAATGGGAAAAACCAGTTTTCCTTCTATCAGCAGATTAACTACCAGGCTCCTGGCTCTGCAAGCATTGCAAGAGATCTTCGCCAGATTGCAGATTCCCTCCGCCAAAGCGGAAGCTACGCAGGTGCCCTGGATCTTAACTACCGGGATTTTTCCAGGCAGTATGAATACATGAACCAGCTGATCATACGAAGCAGCTGCCGCTGCTACCCGGTAATGGTTACCATGGAAACTGCCGCTGACACTCTTCCTCACATTGAGGAAATTGAGCAGGCACTTTCCCAGATGGAACAATCCATCCGCCAGACTATCCGCCGTGTTGATGTCTGCACCCGTTATAGTGCCATGCAGTACCTGATCATTCTGTTTGAGCCAATCGAAACCCAGATTCCAAACATCATGGATCGTATTTTCATACAATACTACAAACACTCCAAAAGCCACAGCTTCCAACCAGGCTACGAGTATCTGACTATGACAGAGATGAAGGAAAATGATGACAAATAGAAACGATTGATGTTGTAAAGAACAGGAAAAAATGCTTGCAGACAAGATATATAATCCAAGCGATATGTATTCTGTTTTTAAGGCTGTGACTATAGAAAAAAGCTTTTGCAAGATGTGCGTTACAATTTGTGAGAAATTTGCCCGGATGAGAGCGTTGTAGTGGACTACGGCAACCGAATTTGAGCAAAATATACCAAAAATAAGCTCATAGCTTCAAAGGGACTGGAATGCTCCAGCCCCTTTTCCCCAATAATAATATACAATTTTTCGTTCCTTTACAGCTATACAGACATCTTATTACATTTTACCTCGGCCATCTTTCTTCCTTCGATGGCAATGGACAATATTTTGACATCTCCTTGTCTTCCTGATACCAGTAAGCTACACTTGAAACATCATCCTGACGTTCAAATAACCCATTATGAGACATTCCAATTTGCTGAACCGTCACTTTAATATTCTGCTGGAAATAAATCGGATCCGGAATATGAAATCTATACATTCCCCGCATTGGTGGACAATCATCATTATGATACGGATGAACTGTTAAATCATCATGATTAGAATAATAAGGATATCCCAGAAATGGAGTCGAATACGTCTGCTCTGTCATTTTTTCCTGGTTCTCTTTTGCAAAGCTCCAGGATCCTCCCACGTAATCTTCCATTCCAGTTCCACAGATGGTAGGATATTCCTCATCTCCGTCCAAATAAAATTTTACTTCTCCTTCTCCCCACCAATATCTTTCCAAGGTCTGTAGTGCCAGATAGGTTCCTACATAAATTCCCTTTCCATATACATTATCCAAAATCGTATAATCTTTCTTTTTAACAGTTACAGATTCTCTGTTCCATTTTGCGAAAAAGTATAACATGGTATCTGGCAATGTATCATAAAGGCAGTAATCAATCTGATAGAAAAACGCAGGAATTACATTTTTATGTTGACTAACCAGCTCAATTCTGGCTTTTTTCCTAAATGGCATTGAAAAATAAGAATTTAATCCTCTTGATGGTGCAACTACTATTGGGTAGGAATTAATATAACATTCTTTTCCGAATCCACAGCAAAAAAAATCACCCAGTGGTACTTCTACTGCCGGATTTTTGGCATCGTCCCAAAACATGCGCAAAATAAGATCCCTCAGTACAAAACAGTCTCCATCAGTTGTTTTATTATCCACAGTAATCCAAATGTGATTAATTACTCCACATCCTGAAATATCCGCAAGCACAGTAGTACTTCCAGGTTCTACGTTTTTAAGACATGGACTTCCCTTTCTTCCCTTTCCAAGATTACTGGAAGCCATTCCTCCTTTTCCCTTTTCGCCTGTGGGATTTTCTGCATTAATTGCTCTCGATTTTCCAAATACGCCATATGGTAAAATATCTTGAAATATATTCATCATTTGCTCCTATCTGCAACATTCTCACTCTGCGCTATTTTTTACTATCCTATTTTGTTCTTTTCCCTCAAAGACTTCAAATTCATCAATCTGAACTTCCCCATATTCCACAAAAACACCAGTATGTCCTGCTGTATAAGCATAGCACCTACCGCACAAAGCCACATCATCCACGTAAACAACCACAATGTCATTTGAAGTTAATAACGTAATTTCAGCATACTGTTCCATTCTGAAATGAATTGGTCTTTCCTCATCAAAAAACTGATCTTTTTCTGTTTTTCCAGACCTCTCAAAAACAATTTTATTATGGCTGATTTCCAGCCGAAGCTGACACCACTGTTCCATCCTGGCTCCATCTATATGAAACATAATTCCCACTGCCTGAGTTTTTTTTGTCCATCTTAGCACAGCTTTTATCATACAAACATTTTTCATTGGTGAGATTTCAATATGGCCAAATCCGTCCTGTGCCTTTCCATTTATTACTCTTCCAATATCCCATTTTCCACATTTAGGAACTATATTATGTGTTAACGGAATTTTAAATTCCTGACGGATTGTATCTGGTAGTTTTACTCCAAGCTCTCCATTTTCTCTTTGGATCAGTTCATGAACAATTACATTTCCGCCCCATACATATTGACCATCATTTTTGCAGTCTTTTCTAATAGACTGCCATCCTACCAGATAACGACTTTTTCCATCCGATACAGTTTTTGCAGCGTAAAAATCTCTTCCATCAAATTTGTCATCCCACATAGGCGTTATCCAGGGACCATGAAAGGAGTCTGCAATTTTATATTTTGTCTCCCACTGTTTTTCATAAGAAGAATATGTAAGATACCATTTTCCATTTAGCTCAAAGCAGTCCTGACATTCCATTGTAGGATATATACGTGGGGAGCAAATTGTATCATAATACTCCCAGTTAAGAATATCATCCGATACATATACTGCAGTACACCCACTTCGATTTTTATCTCCATCTTTTTCACATGCGGTAATCAGCATCATATATTTTTTTTCCGTTTCATTCCAAAATACATGTGGATCTCTCCAATGTCTTCCTGCAAAATGTTCTTCGTCAGGATAAAAAGCAAATGTCTTATCTTTTTCCCACGTAAGCAAATCCTTACTTACAGCTCTAAGAATTCCCTGCTCGTATTTGCCCTTTTCTCCTCGGTTTCCTTCACAAAATCCGGTATAATAAAAATAGTACAGCCCCTGGCATTTACAAACACTTCCTGTAGCCGCATGCCAGTCCTGTTCTAATGGAGTTCCGTTTTGTAGAACAATTCGAAAATTATCATAGTGTACAAAATCTTTTGTTTCCACTGCATAAATACAATATTTATATAAATATAAAAATGTATAGACACCGTTCTCATAAAAAGGCATTAAATCTCCACACATTTCTCCATGTGGCATTCCTTCATATTGATATTCCGGTGTATAAAAAATATAGCTGCATCCATTCATAAATTTTTCTCCTATTATCAGCCCTTAACTGCACCAGCTACAACGCCCTCAATAATATGTTTTTGTAATGCAAAATACAAAATTAAAATAGGAATAATTGATAATACCATTCCTGCCATCATCAGACCATAATCTGATGAAAAGTCTCCATGAAAAGACTGTGCAGCAATCGGAAGCGTATATAATTCTTTTTTTACCAAAACAAGACTTGGTAAAAGATAATCATTCCAAATCGCCAATGAATCAATAATTACTAAAGTTACAACCGTAGGTTTTAAAAGTGGCAAAATAACCGAACCATAGATTTTTAATCTTGATGCCCCATCAATTTTAGCAGCTTCTTCCAGTTCCATTGGTATAGAGCTTATAATCGCACCATGGAACATAAAGGTTCCCATACTTACTCCAAATCCTACATGCAGACATATCAACGTAATCTTACTGTTAAGGACATGTAGTACCGAACCATATACTGACACAATCGGTATCATCAAAACCTGAAATGGTATTACCATAGACAAGATCATCATCGAAAAAAATAATTTATTGATTTTCCATTTACACCTTGCAAAAAAATATGCAGTCATACTTGACAAAACAGTAATTAATAAGACGCTTACCACTGTAATTATCAATGAATTCATAAATACGCTTCCAAAATTCATTCTTTTCATTGCCAAAATATAGTTCCCAGGTTGAAAACCTTCAGTTCCTATAATGGACAATGGATTTTTAATTACATCTCTTTTGCTTTTGAATGAATTAATAAGTACTAAAAAGAAAGGAAAAATATATACCACTAATAATATACTTAACAATATATATTGGGAATTATGTACAAATTTCTTTTTCATGCTTCCACTTCCTTTCTTTTTGTCACATAAATCTGCAGCATTGAAACAATTGCACAGACCACAAACAAAATAATTGCTTCTGTCTGACCCAATCCATAATTTTTCTCTGAAAAAGCTTTCCTGTATACATACATTGAAGCCATAACTGTAGAACCAAACGGATTGCCTTCTGTCAAAGAAAAGTTCAAATCATAGGTCATAAAGCATCTTGTGATTGTTAGAAAAATGCAAATAATAAAAGAAGAAGTCATCAAAGGCATAACAATATATTTTCTACACTTTTTGTCATCACATCCATCAATTTTTCCTGCTTCTATTAATTCTTTTGGAATATTCATCAAGCCAGCTATATAAATCAGCATCATATATCCTGAATATTGCCATATAGTTACCAGAATTAATGCTGCAACAGCCAGATTCGTACTCGAAAGCCAGGATTTTGAAAGGAATCCAATTCCCATTGATTTTCCGAAAGCCACAAGGACTCTTCCAAATATAAACTGCCATATATATCCCAGCACTACTCCCCCAATAAGATTTGGTGTAAAAAATGATGCTCTGTAAAAATTTTGAAAACGCACCCCGCTGGTCACAAGTCTTGCTAACAAAAATGCAACATAATTAACCAATAATACTGAAATCATCGTAAAAATCATTGTCAACAAAAGTGACTGCCAGAAGCTTCCATCTTGAAATGCCGTTACATAATTCTGTAACCCAATAATATTTTTTTCTTTAGAAATTCCATTCCAATCTGTAAATGTTAAATAAATTCCAAACATTAAAGGGACTAAAATGGCCATACAAAAAAAGAAAAGTGACGGACCTGCAAACAAAAAGAAAGTACCTAAATTTTTTGCTTTTTCTTTATTTTTCTTGGATATACTCATGCTTTTCTCCCTGCTGTTATTCATCCAAACTTAATATTAAAACTGCCGATATATTCTACCGCAATACAATTTGCTTACATTACTTTAGGGGTACTGCATAAATCTGTTATAATCTCCAGTACTATATCAGATAAACACAATCCCCCATTTGAACACTTTCTTCAGACCCCCTTCAGTGATACACTGATTTTATCTGATATAAAATTATTTACATTTTTTCCAATACTCAGTTACCTCAGATATAAGTTCTGCACGGTCAATCGCACCTGAAATATACTTCTGTAAAATAGCTCCAACTTCTGTATTATGATCGCTTGGCATTGCCTGATACCAATAAACAGACTGTCCATTTTTCACAAATTCTGATACAGATGCACTAAGTGCAGCTTCTGGTTCCTGTGTATTGTTCGAAAATGCAGAAATCAAAGAGCAGGTATTTACAAGGAAGTTCTGTCCATAATCACTATAAACAAGCCAATCAAGGAATTTAAGAGATGCTTTCTGCTCTTCCTCCGTGGAGTATGCTGCATCAACAGTCAGCATTTTTGTTGCGCCACTAACCAGATTGTGGGAATTAACATCGTTCTTTGTATCCATGGGATATGGCATGATTCCAACATTATCTGTAATCTCGCTTACATCAGTTGCCCAGCTTCCATTTGGCCAGAACGCAACTGTTCCATCTTTTAAATACTCATCATTCATATCATATGTAGCAGAAAGCGGATCATCTTTATTAATGTTATACTCCATATATACGTCTATAAGATCCATTATTGCATTAAAATCTTCATCGTTTGCAAGATCTGCCTCTCCATTTTTCAAGCTATCTACAAATGCCAGCGATGCTGCTTCACTGCCATCCTCTCTAGCACAATAAGCCTGACCAAATACATGACTTGCAAGAGACCAGTCATCCTGGTTCAATGCAATCGGGCTCTCCATTCCACCTTCAACCAGCTTGTCCAGCAAGCCCTTAAAGGACTCGAGATCACTATAATTTTTCCAGTCAAATTTTTCACCTGTTATATTTTCAATAGCATCTGCATTATAGATTAATCCCATCGCTTCAATTACAAATGGAAATCCATACACTTTATCGTCTAATGTAAGACCATACTTTTCACCACCATCTGCTACCCATTTTTCATTGCTAAGATCATAGAGATATTCCTGATAATCTGCCACATCCGGATAGTCCATCATCATAATTGTATATGGCTCACCAGCAGCATACTTCTCAGTAATATGATTTTCTTCTGTATTAGTATAAAACTCAATCTCAATACCAGTTTCATCCTCAAATGCTTTTCCCATATCTTCCAGGTAATCCTGGATTTCTGTTTTGGTATTTAAAAATGTAATCTTAGTACCTGAAAGATCTTCTGTTTCTGCCATAACAGCTCCCGGCATTGCCGTTGTTCCGACCAGGCAACCTGCTACCAAAAATGATAAAAATTTTTTCTTCATGTTGTATCCTCCTTTAGATTCACGTTTTTGATACATTGATATTAACATTTTTATCATTTATGTTCAATCATTTTTTACCATTTTTTTCATATTCGTAAATTATATATAATTTATATATGTTTTTATAGCAAAAAGTACGTAATAGAATAATACATTTTTAACTTTTTCTCATTTTATGTTTACATTTTTAACATTATAGGTTATACTAAGTTTATAAAATACAGAGGGAATTTAGGAGATATAACATGAATACGAAAAAAACAACAATACAGGATATTGCTGACTCATTAGGTTTTTCAAGAGTTACTGTATCAAGAGCGCTTAATGATTCCGCAGATGTTTCACCCAAAACAAAAGAAATTGTTCTTAACCGTGCTAAATTACTAAATTATAAAACATTTCAGTCTGATACTTTACCCGAAAGCCCAGCTTCTGAATCTGTTGTTAGCATTAACAAAAGTATTGCTTTATTCCTCCACATGATTCCTGACAGTTTTCATATGGCCTCCTACTTCATGATGTCTCTTGAACAAGCATTAGGAAAAATTGGATACTCACTTTCACTTCATCTAATAACGGACTATGAGCTTTCCAGACAGACACTGCCCGCAAGTTTTCATATTCAAAACACCGATGCCATACTTGCTCTGGAAATATTTGATCGTAACTATTGTGAATTTTTATGTACCCTCGATAAACCCATACTTTTTTCTGATATTTACAGTACATTTACTCAAGGAGATCTGCCTGCGGACATTCTTGTAGCAGACAACTATACAGCTTCTGTAAAACTTTACTCGTCTGTAATTGAAGATTGTAAACCAAAATCTATCGGTTTTTTGGGCGATCCTGACTATTGTCTTAGCTTTTATGACCGTTTTAAAGGTTTTTTAAATGTTGCTCAGACGTATGGTTTTCTGAATTCTTATAAAGAGCATTCAATAATTTCAAATATAAAAAATTTTCAAAACGATATGTGGATTCAAAACAAGTTTAAAACACTTGAGGTTCCCAGCCTTCTGGTGTGTGCAAATGATATACTGGCAATGAAGGCATTAACCTGTCTGGAACGCTTGAATATTAAAGTTCCTGATGAGGTTATGGTTTGTGGTTATGACGGAACTCCCACAATTTCATCTTTATATCCTGAGCTTACCACAATTATTGCGCCCAGCGAAGAAATGGGAATAATGGCAGCTGAAATTCTTAGTCACAAAATCAAAAATCCACAGCTTCCAAACATGATCATTACTATGAATTCGAAAATAAAGAAAAATCGAACTACAGGGAATTTTGAGCGGTAAAATCCTTTATGCAAAAAACAATGCCCCATCAAATTTGCGTAATCTTCCTGAGTAGTGTATGTCCGCTATTGGCTTCCCAAAAACATTCAGATAACAACATATTACACAGGAGGATTACGCAAACGCAGTTATTCAGCGCCTTACTCCCCCACTATTACGCCCCTTCAATAACTGCACCGCCCCCTCCACAGGTCTTTTCGTGCACATATGCACCTCCAGTTTCCCCTGGCCAATACAGGAAAGAGCTTCCTTCAACATCGACAGATACCCCGCGGAAGCAGCCTTGGTCAAAATAGAGCCTGAAAGATATACCGGAATTTTCTCACCGGAAAAATGAAGCTCCCGAACTGCAGCATCGATGGTGTAGGCCGCGCACTTTATCATCTGATCTGCAAGAGCCTGCACCTCTGGATTAGAGCGCTCGAGAAGTTCAAAAAAAAGCCGGATGATCTTACGATGCAGAACCTTACATTCTGTATTCTCCCCGTCTTTCAAATCTGACCATGAATTTATAAAATCGACCTTACTGCCAAGATTCATCACTTTCATATATTCCATTACAAACGGTGTACTAACATCCTTTAAAATCAGGTTTTCGTAAACCTTGCGATACATTTGCATCACAATCCAATTTCCGCCCCCTGCATCCCCTGACCATTCATCCATTCCGGCCAGTTTGATCCGGTTACCTGAAGGATCAATTGCCGCACAGCACATTCCAGTTCCGCAATTAAGAGAAACTCCCCACGCAGCCGGGTTCTCGGCTGCAATGGGGAGATAGCCATCATTAATTGCAAGAAAACGGGAAATACCAGCTAAAGAGAAACACGCATCAGCCTGCTGCTGATCCCTGGCAGTATCCAGCCCGGAAATACCAGCCGCTGTTGCCTCAATATCCGAAACAGTCAGACCATTACGCTCCAGCAAAACATCTATGGAAGCTTTTAAAGCCAACGAAACATCTGCCCACCCATTTCCCAGAAGATCATGGTTCAGACAACCGCCCAGGTAGTGATCCACTACCTGGAAATGCTTATCCAAAAGCAGATATTCTGTCTTCGTTCCACCTCCGTCAATTGCAATATACATACTCTATATTCTCCTTATTTTCCCGCAAATAACACAACCTTCACAGGTCCGTTTGAATGTCTTCCTGTAAGGGAAACATCCACGATCAGCTCCAGCCGGCTGTCACTAAAGCCCTCTGTATTGATTTCAAATTCTTTTTCTGCACAGGAAAGATACAGGTTATTCAATGGCAGCTCTGCTGTAGATGCACCCACAGCAGTAACTCCTTCTGGAAGATACAGCTTGATTTTTACCCACTGCTGCTCTCTCATGGTATTGGAATTTACAACCTTAACCTTAAACTTTCTGTTCTCGCCAGGTGTAAAGAAAACAGAATCCTCATAATCCACCATAACACTGAATGCCGGGAACTGATATCTTGCCACATAGGAAGAAAGAGCGCACAGATCACGGATCGGCAATTCCTCTGATTTCCCATTTCCATTAATCAATGGCAGATAATCTGTTGTCTTATTGCAGAACAGAGCCTCTTTTTCCAGGCATTCAATAGTCATTCCGCCCTCTGCAAAAGCATCGCAGAGATCCTGTCCCAGGAAGCCCGGAACTACACGAAGAATACGCTCTGCCAATTCTGTCGCCGTATCTGGAACCCAGATTCCATGACTTGTTTTATCAATACACATGGTTACAATTTTGTCATCAAGTGGTTTTGTCCATTTCTCCGGAAGTCCGGAAGCACCATAAATAATACCCAGAAGCGCGCCAAGAGTTGCGCAGGTACAGTCTGTATCTTCACCACAGTTATTGGCGATAATAAGACTCTTTCCGAAATCACCTTCTCCGTAAAGAAGACCAAGTACTACAAAGGCAACGTTTTCTGGTGCATCAAAGCCAGGCTCTCCAATCTCCATTCCCTCATTGTTTTCCTTTGGAATCTCACTCAGCTTGTATTCCTGGATACCAAAGGTTCCCGGCGCAGTATTGTGCACAATTTTTCTTGCTTCCAGATAATCAATGCCATTATGATGGCATTCTACGGTTTTACGGATTGCTCTTGCAACAGCGCAGTCCTCCGGAATATAGGAAAGTCCGATATCAATCAGTTTCTCACGGTCACTTTCTGCAAACGCAGCACTCTGAAGCGCAGCTGTGAAAATTTCACCATACATTCCCTCGTTTGCATGATCGACAATTGCATCCTCAAATGCATATCTGGTTGCAATTTCCGGATGTCCCGGTGCCAGACACGCCCAAAGTTCAGAACGGATCCAGCAGCCATTACTGTTCTTATAAGTATTGTCCACATCACCACACATAGGCGGAACAATTCCGGCTTTCAGATTTGCTTTTCCGGTTCCGTACTCAACCCAGTTTGGGATCACATAGGAAAGCCAGTAATCGCCAAGAATGGAGGCATTCACGTTTCTTCCATAGCGCTCCACAGCTGCCAGCCATACGATCTGAAGATCCAGATCATCATTTGCAGGTGGTCCCATGGAAAGATCCTGGATATAGAAATCCACATCAGGAACCATTCTCTTACACTCAAAAGGTGCACCAAGAACACCGCCTACATTTTTTCCAGCCCAGCATCCTGCCAGCTTGTCACGGAACTCGTTTAATTTTAAAACCATAATTTTACCTCCCATATGTTTATTTTCGGAACTGTGAAGGCGTTTCTCCTACAATTCCCTTAAATATTTTCGTAAAAATACGATAATCACTAAAACCAACTTTCTCTGCCACAGCTGTGATTGGCTCGTTGGTTTGTCTCAGATAAATTTTAGCTTTTTCCACACGTGCCTGGTTCAAATACGCATGATATCCACATCCCAGCTCCTTTTTAAACAGCTGGCTGATATAATTGGGATTCATATTCATATTTTCTGCAAGCAGAGTCAGCCGCATATCCTCATTCTCGAGATTTTCATTGATATAACCGACTATTTTTTTCAACGTTTCAGATAATACAGGCTGCCGGTTTGGATTCTCCATTATTTTCTGGACAATTCCCTGAATAACTTCCCCGAAAACATCGAAATCAATAGGTTTCAGAAGAAAGTCCGAGACACGGAGCCTTAAAGCCTCCTGACAATAGGAAAACTCATCATATCCGGTAACCACGATCATATAAATCGGATGATCCCCCGGAGCCGTATCCTGAATAGCGCGTATTGCCTCAAGGCCATTCAGCTTGGGAAGATTGATATCCATGATCACAATATCCGGCTTCAGTTCACGCGCTTTCTCCACAGCCTCCTGACCATCCATAGCCGTCCCTGCAATCTCACACTGATATTTTTCCCAATCAAAAAGCAATTTATAGCCTTCCAGAATAGCTGCCTCGTCATCCGCTAAAAGTACTCTGCAATTATTCATGTCTTTCACTCGCTGTCTTAATTTTTATTTTTACAGTAGTTCCTCCGGTTTTATTTCGCGTATAAATGACCTCTGCATTTTCCTGATAATAAAGCTTCAGTCTGCTGATCACGTTGATCACGCCCAGATGTGTGCGGTCTCCCTGACTTTGGGTCTGCACCCGGTAAAGAGCTTCACTGTCTTTTGCATTATACGCATTTAATTCTTCCATTTTGTCATCCGGAATTCCAATTCCATCATCAGAAAGCCAGATATCCAATTCGCTGTTATCCTGTTCATTTACACAGATTCTCAGCGTAACCGAGCCCTGATACCGTCTGTCCTTCAAACCATGCATCAGACTGTTTTCCAGCAATGGCTGCAAAATAAAATTGGGAATTTCCATATCCATTGCTTCCGGCATAATATCCGAGTGATACCTGATCTCAGGGTACCGATAACACATCAGACTCATATACGCATCCAGCATATCCACTTCTTTTCTGACCGTCACCATAGAATCATGCACCTTGGTGCTCAAGCGATAAAAGCTGACCAGCTTCATCAGCATCTGTGATACTTCCGTATCCTTATTGATCGCCGCCTTCAACCGGATCATATCCAGCGTGTTGTAAAGAAAATGAGGATTGATCTGCTGTTTCAGATACAGCATAGCCATTTTCTGTTCGGAAATTTCAGCCTTCTGAAGCTGATCCCTTGCCTGATATTCCGAAATAACCAGATCATTGAGACGGCGGATCATTTTGTTAAAGGAATCCTTCAATACGCCAACCTCATCCATATACCCCACATCATACTGCCTGGTAAGATCTCCTGGCTGGAAATTCTGGATATCAAGGGAAAAATCCGTAAGTCTTTTCAGATTTTTCCTGGTAAAACCATATACACAGAACAATACAACAAGTGCACTTATCGCAGTGATTATAATACAGGTTATCACCAGAATATTTAATTCATCATAAATGGATTCATATGTTTTCAGAGTGATCAGAAGCATGTTGCTGTAATCGGAACGCTGATACGCACAGAGATATTTTTCCTGATTTAATGTCAGACTAAAAGATCCTTTTTCGCCATTCATATGATCCAGTAGCTCTGGATAGACATCCTTCAGATTTTGGCTGATGATCCTCTCATTGGAACTGCATGCAATATTGTTATTTTCGTCAGCAACAATATAGGAAATATTATCCTCCAGATAATTGCTGCATATTTTCTGCAAAGTAAGGATAGGGGTTCGCAGTGCAATATAACCGATTACCTCAAAGGGGGAAAAACTGCGGATAGGACGGACCAGATAAATATTATTATCCAGGAAAATATTTTTCTCATAAGTCTGCGTATACTTAAACCCCTCCGGCAGATCATCCAAATACATGTGGCACCCGGAAATATTCGTGGAAAGATTAGAATTAACCTTTACATTCTGGAAAAAAGATTCCACATTCCAGTCAAATCCAAGAAACGGATCCCAGGTATCACTGTAAAACACCATATCCTCATTATTAAAAATGTAAATTCCCCGCACATCATCCCTGATTGAAATCATGGAAGAATAAAGCTTGGTAAGATACTTTTCGTTTTCCCTTTTCTCATCAAAGGAATAATCGGTACCTTTCAGAATATCCTGCACCGTCTGGTCAGAAAACGCAATCAGCGAAACCCTTCCCATATCCTTCAATGTATTATCAACCGAACTTAAGGTATTGGAAATGTAAACCTTCATCATCTGCGCATCCCGGTCAATATGGTACTCCACATTCAGCTTTAAAGTTGCCACAATGCCTAAAATACAGGCAATGATAAAGATCCCGATATTCGTAATACTAATTCGCTTGACAATACTGGGCTTTTTGCGCAAAGAATTCTTTTTCATAAAACAGGCCGTCCTTTTGCTTAACCTTTTACAGCTCCTGCAGTAAGACCTGCCATCAGCTGTCTGGATGCAAAAATATAGAATACTGCGATTGGCAGAAGACAGATGATACAAGCTGCAAATAAATTATTAATAGTAAATCCGGAACCTGTAGTTGTCTGCGCAAATCGCAGCGGTACAACAGAAAGAGGCTGCTTCGAGGTATCATTAATAAAAATGATCGCCATCTGAAGCTCATTCCATGCAGATAAAAAGGTCTGGATCAGTACAAAAACAAGACCTGGTTTTGCAATTGGAAGCATGATCTGTATAAATGTAGTCCATTTATTTGCGCCATCGATTTTTGCCGCATCGATCAGTTCATCCGGCAGCGCATTGTAGTAGTTTGTCAGCACCATCAGGTTAAAACAGGCACTTGCTGTAGCATATGGAAATACCAGTGACCATCCCGTATTGTTCAGATGAAGCCCTCTTACGATCTGATAAAGTGGAAAAATCAGTGCTGAAGTGGGAATCATCATGCCGGTAAGAAGCAGGTAATAAACAGCCTGCTTATGCGGAAATTCCAGCTTGGAAAAAGCATATGACGCCATGGAAACTACAATGGAAACAACAACAAGAGTTCCTCCTACCACAATGATACTGGTAATAACATTGGGAATCAAGTTGAAATATTCAAACACCTTTGCGTAGTTTCCAAAGCCACTTACAGCCAGTGATTTTTCCAGCATCAGATACAGTGGAAAGACCAGGATGACCAGCAGAACCACGCAGATAGCCTGAGTGATGATTTTATATGGTAATGAATTTTTCATCAGCTAGCTCATCTCCTTCTTGTCTTTTTTGTAATAAATCTTCAGCTGAATAACCGTCAGCACCATGGCGATCAGGAACATATATACAACAATGGTAGATGCCTGTCCCTGCTGGAAGGTGCTAAAGGATTTCGTGTATATATATGTGGAAAAGGTCTCAGTAGCATGAGCCGGACCGCCATCTGTCAATACATAAGAAAGATCGAAAAACTTCAGAGCACCCAGAATATCCAGAATGATCAGGGTAATATGAGTACCGCGAAGAAGCGGAAAGGTTATGTAGATAAACTGTTTAAAGCTTCCTGCTCCGTCGATGGTTGCTGACTCATAAAGATCCTGGGGAATATTCAGCATATTTGTGTAGTACATCAGCATACTATAACCGGTCCACTGCCAGATATTTACAAATAAAAGACAGGCAAGTGCAGTTTTTGGCGTTGCAAGCCACTGCTGACAAAGGAAATCCAGATGAAGCGCTCGCAGGATCACATTCAGATAACCACGGTTTGTTTCGAAAATTTTTGAAAAAACAGTACCGACAATTGTAGAGGTACAGATTGCAGGAAGATAAAAAAGGATCTTATATAATCCGGAAAATTTTATTTTTCTGATAAAAAAGGATGCCAGCATAAGTCCAAGTGCTGACTGAATAACCGTAGTAGATATTGCAATAATGACAAAGTTTCGAAATGTTTTCTGCATTACGGAATCTGCCCAGAGTTTTTTGTAGTTTGCGAAACCTACGAAAACTTTTTCCACACTGATCCCGTTCCAGTCATAAAAACTGATCACAATGTTATAAATTATGGGATAAGCGAAAAACACAAGGAACAGTGTCAAAAGGGGAAGTACGAACAGGAAGCTGGTAAAGCAATCCTTCCTTCTTCTAGCTGAAGCCATAATTTTCCTCCTTTTTTTAAAGGCTGCCCAAAGTGAGGGCAGCCTTATAATACTTAATAACTATCTCTCCTGTGCCTGGGAAGCTGCTTCAATTGTCTCTGCTGCATCTTCTGGTGTAACATCTCCCAGAGCAAGTTCTGTAAGCTCATTGATGATGGTTTCTTTCAGCTCTGCATAAGCCATCTCTCTGTAGCCGCCTACATTGTCTTTACCCTGCTCTACACAGTATTCAAGATTTTCAGCACCGTTCTCGTTCAGACCTTCTACATTAAGTTCCATGTCATTACGGGCCGGCATGTACTGTAAATGACCATTGATCAGGAAATCAGCACCTTCGTGAAGCATCCAGTCAACAAATGTCCATGCTGCATCTTTTACCTTGGACTGATTATTAATTGCAAGGGATACGTCAACAGCTTCTTCAACCGGAGCAATCTTGCCATCGTTATTCCAATCCATCAGGAAAATCTTATGGTTTGCGCCCTCGCCATTGTAAACCTCCTGGCTCTGCTCATCGCTGTCCATATAAGCACCAAGTGACCAGGAACCATTCAGGATCATCGGAACAGATCCCTCTTTCTGATACATATCTGTGGAATCTGTGTACATTCCAACTCCAAGTGCTCCATCCTGGAAAACACCGTCTGTGAAACAGTTCTGCCAGATCTGGAAGGACTGAACAAGGTCTTCATCTGTAAATGGAGTCTCGCCTTCAATTGCGGAATACAGCTTCTCAGTATTAATATCAGCCGCAATATTCATCCAGGTATCAATGTTGATCCAGGAATCTTTTGCTCCGATTACCAGAGGATATTCTCCATTGTCACGGAATGTCTGGCAAACCGCTTTCAGCTCATCATAATTGGTCGGAAGCTCCAGATCATATTTATCAAAGTATTTCATGTTTGCCCATACATATCCTGCATAGCTGAGTCCCAGAGGAACTGCATAATACTCGCCGTCATCACCTTTAAGAAGAGACATTGCGTATTCGTTATAATTGGAAGCCCAGTCATCGCCATATTCTTTTACCAGATATGGAGTGAGATCTTCTTCAAAGTCACGGAATTCTTTATACATCGCTCCTGTCTGAACTCCAAATACATCTGCTGCGTCTCCTGCAGAGAGATCAACCTTTAATTTCTCCACATGATCTGTATATGGCATATAAATATGCTGTACTTCAATATCCGGATGCTCTTCTTCAAATTTATCGATCATCTCTCCCACATATTCTTCCGTACCAGGGTTCCAGGTCTGGAATTTTACAACTGTTTTCTCTCCGCTGTCGCCCTCTGCGAAGACCATCTGTGCCGGTACAAGTGAGGCCATAACGCCTGCCATTAAGATGCATACCATTTTCTTTTTCATGTTTTAATTCTCCTTTCATTTAAGAATCACGGTTGTTTTATTTGACTATAATTTATCATTTCCACCGTTGTTTCGATAGTCATTTTTATTATGAAAATGTGTCAAAAAATTAGTTTCCTATATATTTTGACCATATCCATTGAGGAACCTCTGCAAAGCATACACATGGTATGATCCCGCAAAGAGCACAAATCATTTTATGAATTTACAGTAATTTCTGAATATTTCTCTTGAGAAAGCAAAAGAAAATGCACTCCCCCCGTGTACTGGCTACCTCCTTCAGAGATATCATTGAAGAATGATTTCCCCTCACTCGCCACTTAGTACTCCGCGCACTTGAAGCGGAGGAATGCTTATCTGCGTTCAATCTGTGTTCACTGTAAAAAAAAGCCGTCCAGGCTTTGTGTATATGTTCACAAAAACCTGGACGGCTTTCCTTTTATTCTATAAATCATCCCGCAGTTTTATGATTTTGTTATCTGCCAAACACTACTTCAGCGCAGTGATCATTTTGTTTCATCCAGGAGCTTCGACAGATGCATATTCATTCCTGCCAGCTTACAGTTGATAATATCTTCTGCAAAAGCATTTGCAGACATGGCAATGATCGGAACAAACTCTGCGTCTTTTCGATCCAGATTTCGGATAGCTGCTACATCCAGACCATTCATAACCGGCATCTGAATATCCATAAGAATCATCTTGTAATAATCAGCGTCTGCCTTTTCAATCATATCAACACATGCAACTCCATCATTTGCAGTCTCAACAATACATCCTTCTTCCGCTAATAGTTCTGTTGCGATCCAGAAGCTAATATTCTGTCTTCGTTCCACTTCCATCAATTGCAATATACATACTCTATATTCTCCTTATTTTCCCGCAAAAAAACAACCTTCACAGGTCCGTTTGAACGTCTCCTACTTTCCATTACGGTTATGCAAAATTTGGAGAAAGGAACCTTTTTGTCTATGTTCAGCCCTTTTTTAATTTTTATCATAGCATGAATTTATTTTCAGAACAAGAAAGAGGAAAGGTTTTGCACTATTTACGCAAAAAAAGCCGCCAGCTTCTAAAGCCAACGACTTTTTCTGTAAATAATATTGAAAAAACCATGGTAGGGTAGGAAGATTCCAGCTGTGATCAGCCATGTAGCCAGTGTAAACCAGTAGTGGCCAGTCGTTTCAAGCCCCAGGACAATCTGGCTTTTTCTATTCTGTACTGCAAGCTCCAGCATTCATGCTTTAGCTGCTTCAAAGCCCTCTGCCATGTCACTGAATTCAAATGCTTTTCTGCTTAATTCCCTTCCTCGGATGTCGATTGCCCTTATATAATGAGTTTCACTGCCTGATTTTCTACATTTGCTTGCTTTTTTGTCTTATTTGCTTTAACATTCATTTAAGATACCTCTTGTACTTTAGATTTTTACTAACTGCCCGGTCAGTAATAATCTAAATTTACTTGAGGTATTCTTTTTGGTCAATTCCTTTTACTCTTTAAAGTATACAGGACGCTCCTGGAAATTTATTTTCATATAAAACAACAGAGCTGTATATTACCTGTAATCTCAGAATATACCGCTCTGCTGTTTATACATTTATTCACTTTTGACTGTCAGATCTTTCCCCCATCTATATTTCTTATAATTTAGGTACACAACCGGGATCTTTACAATTTCATCCAGACTGATGATAAAGTAAACTGCAAGCACCGGAAGTTTCAGTACAAATGCAGCAATCACCCTAAGATACAGGGAACCTCTCCAGATCAAGACCAGGTCATTTGTAAAAATTCTCATCAGCATTCCCGAAAGCAGCAGTGCAGATAAGGTAAAGATTAGTGATATCACAGTTGTAACTTTCGTCACAAAGGCGAATACCCTCTCTACTGCCAGAATATCTCCCTTGCCCCAGTACTGGACAGCTATAAGAGAAAGACCAATAGTCATAGCTTCTAGAAGCAGGCTGTGAATAAAAGTAACCTGTCCTGCCAGAGATACCGCTGACAGTGAATCCTAAGAAATTACGCCAAGCATCAGACGCACTGACAAGGGCTAGCATAAACTGTTGGAATGCTATGGGCATTACCAGACTTATAAGCTTTCTGGTAAATACCGGAGCTCTTTTATTTCTCATTTATTTTTGTCCATGCTTCCTCATCGAATTTACAGTCTTTAAAATAATATGGCCTGTCCGCATCAGTAATCTCACGAATCACGCGGCAAGGATTTCCAGCGGCACATACGTTGTCTGGAATATCCTTTGTAACCACGCTTCCCGCACCAATCACAACGTTGTTTCCAATCTTTACTCCTGGAAGGACACAGCAGCTTCCGCCAATCCACACATTATCCCCGATGGCGATAGAAATTCCATACTCAAATGCTGAATTCCGACTCTCCGGATGAATAGGATGTCCAGCTGTGTAAATACCTACATTTGGTCCAAACAATACGTTGTTTCCGATAGTAATTTTTCCCACATCCAGCATTACACAGTGAGTATTGGCATAAAAATTCTCCCCAACTTCAATATGGTTTCCGTATTCGCAGTAAAACGGCGGCTCAAAATATACATTTTCCTTATGTTTGATTCCTGCACGTTCCAGACATTCCATACCTTTTTCCAATTCAAAAGGCATTGTCTCATTATACTCCCTGATGGCTTTTTTGGTTTCTTTCTGCTGTGATGTAACTGCGTCATCGGCAATGTACGGCATTTCATGATCTCTTCTGTAAACGTTGTCCATTTTTTGATTCCCCACATATTTTATTCGAATGAAACAAGCAGCCAGTACCTTATAACTTTACAGACTTCTTACACTTCCCATGATGAAGTAAGAAAATCTATCTGCACATAATCCACTACTGCTTTTTTATACGGTGTGCGGATCCAGCACTCTGTTTGGTTTTCTTCCGGATACACGTTTGTTGTAATGCACTTTTCTCCATGATTTACATACACCTCAACACTGCTGTGATCAACCAAAATGCAAAGTTCCAGATAATTATCATGCAGCTCAAATGGACAGTTCATTCTGCCACCTTCATAGTGGTCTCCGTAGCTCTTATCCAGAGTAATAATCTTAGACAGAAAATCAATCTGAATTGCCGTATAACTGGATTCTTTTCCAAGGACACAAATCTCCAGATTTCTTGATTCAATCTTAGTAATATCTAATTTCAAAATTATACGATTACTTCTGTTTGGATCATCATATAACTTGATTGCTTTTTCACCAATTTCCATGTCTGTATAGGTAACAGTCTGCGAAATCAGAGATTCAACTTCCTTTACCGGATACATACACAAGTTGTTTTCACTATCCAATTGTACTTTACGCGGTACACTCAGACAGCCTCTCCAATTTTCCAGACTGGTTGGACCCCAGTCTATACACCAGGGCATCCACAGCCATCCATTCTGCCATGCAATCAACACTCTGTTTCCTTCTTTGTCTGTAAATGACTGTGGAGCATAATAATCAAATCCCACATCCATATTACCCATTTTTTCAATTGTGTAAATACAATTTTCAAAATCCATTGTTCCTACACAATAAAGAGATTTATTATAATCAGGATGATTCATAGGGGAACATGTAACTACCCATTTTCCATTCAGTTCAAACATATCCGGACATTCCATCATAGTTCCCAGTTTACCATTGGACTCCAGCACATTTCCCTTGTACTTCCAATTATAAAGATCATCCGATTCATACAGGCAAATACGGCCATCTCCATCAAAAGTAGCACTTCCTATGCAGCCACCAACAACCATATACCATTTTCCATTGTGTTTAAACACCTTCGGATCACGAAAATCATTGGAAAATCCCTGCGGTGGTTCTTTGATCACTGGATTATTTGGGTATTTTTCAAAAGTCATGCCGTCCTTCGACGTTGCAATGCACTGTGTCTGATGTACAACTCCGTCAATTTGCGTTGTTGCCGTGTAAAAAAGGAATAAGACACCATCTTTCTCTACAGCGCTTCCAGAGAAGCAGCCACCTTCTGGATGGCAGTCATACTCTTGATCCGGCTTTAATGCAACCGGCATATCCTTCCAGTGAATCATATCCTCACTGACAGCATGTCCCCAATGCATCGAATCCCATTTGCAGCTCTTAGGATTATACTGGTAAAAAAGATGATAAAGTCCTTTATAATATACTAGCCCATTGGGATCATTCATCCAGGAAACCGGCGGCGTAAAATGATATCTTTGCCGCCATTTCCCTTCAGTTTCTGATCTTTTAAGGGCTCTTTCAAGAGCCTGCTCCATAATTATTCTACCTTTACATCATCAATATTTCCATATAATACGGTTACTTCTTTCTTGACTTCTCCCTTATCGTCAATTGTCTGATGATAAGTTCCCCAGCCTTTTCCATTGATCCAGAATGTTGTATAATCCTTTTCATTAATTACAGGTGCAAATGACATTGTCTTATTTACCATATCACAGCTATAGCCTGCCAGTGTTGGAATCAGGGAATAACTGGACATTGGTCTGATATAATGATGACCTGCTTCTGTCTCACTCCATGGGCATCTCTTATAACCGTCATAACGATCTCTGATAGCCTTGATAATTGTAAAAGCCTCTTCAATCATACCTTCTTTAATCATAGTTACAGCAACCTGATATTCAACTCCAGTCCATACCTCATCGCAATATGCAAATGGGAATCTCGGTCTTCCACCTTTCGGCCATGAGCAGAGAACCAGTCCTGCCTCGTCATTCAACGCATATGTTCTCTGTACATTAGGAACATCATCCATGCATTCCTTGAAATTATATTTATAAATAGACTGCAAAGCCTTCTTTACATGAGCCTTTGGAAGCACATAGCCAAGTCCTGCTGCCTGAGCCATGAACTGACCAAGGAGCTGATCTGTAAGACAACCAATACCATACTGATAGCGATATGCGTCTACGTCTTCAAGTTCCTGAATATAATATTCACCGTTAAACAACTTCTCGTCAACTAATACAGAAGCCTTTTCATACAAAGCACGATATTTATCTGCAATATCCTGTTTACCAAGATGTTCTGCCATTTCTACAACACCCTTGATGGCACCCAGATAAATGGTGTTTGTCATTGTATTTGGACCATAGAACTCAATGTCATATGTGACATGCATTTTTCCATCCAGAACACCGTCTCCATCTGTGTCCCACTCTTTAATAGAGAATTCCAGCGCTTTCATCATATTGTCCCAGATGCCTTTAAGGAATTCATCATCACCAGTGTATTTCCACTCTCTGTAAATTCTGAGAATAGAACCAAATTCTCCATCGCAGGCTGGAATCATATCCCATCTGCTTTCTCCCAGACATTTTCTTGCACGGAAAGGCATGCATCCATCATCATCCAGTTCTACGTTAAACTCTACATTACGCATTGTAATTTCAAGTTCTGGGAACAGATTTGCAACAGCAGTTGCATAGTTCCATACATGGTTAACATTTCCCTGTCCGCATCCAACGTAATCGCGAATACCTTCCCATCCAAGGAAATTGCCATTTTCAATACGGAAGCAGCAATGGCTCTTCATTGACATAATATTTGAGGCAACTGCATCAATAACATATGCAGGAAGTGATGTGTTAAATAATGCATTCTCAAAATCTTTGGATTTTCCTTCAAGATAGTCTTTCTTGTCTACTACATATTTACTTACATCCCATGCATCCTTAAATAAAGTAGCATAATAGTTACGGATAATGTCATAACCACCATTTCTGTAGCGCTCTAAATCAGCATCATACTCAATCCAGCCCTTAGGACGATTCGGGAAATACCAGGAAATTAAAAATTCAAATTCTTTTTCCTCGTTTGGCTTGATTGTTTCAGAACAACAGATAGAACTGATTCTCTCCTTCAGATTTAAGAAACTGAAGTCATAATGAGCAAGAAGGTCACATCCTTTTGCTTCAATTTCCTCTTCTTCTGTTAATTTTCCATCTTCAACAAAATCATCCCAGAAATCCTGTGCGTTATCTGTCCACTGACCATGAAGCCATTTCTTTCTGCTGATTCCACTTTCATTTGTAGTTGCAATTGACATGGAACCAAATTTCATATCTTTCTCTGTAAGATTTTTTGCTTTATAATACCAGCCTTTTAATCCAGCTTCTTCACGATATTCATTTTCAACCTGATCTACCAGTTTAACATTATTGAAAACATCATATCCATCAAAGCCAACTACATTCGCCATTGTACCAACAACAGACACATCAATAGGTTTGTTTGTCGGGTTAGACACTTTATATTTTATAATTGCTGTTGGAATACCAGAATTGTCTGCATCCAGCGGAATAAAAGGTGTATACGCTTCCATACGAACCTTTACCGGAACTTTACTGTCTTCCAAATCTACATAAACAAATGGCTGCTTTCCAACCATTTTGGATTTTTCAAATCTTGGAATTCCTGCTAACTCGCCATTCAGAAATCCATGGGATTTATAAAATGGGGGTTTGATTTTTGATTCAAGAATTCTGCTTACAGGTTCTTCTCCCTCTTCCTTTGTACGAATTGCAAAGAAAGAGAATGGTACAAACTGTCCCTTTCCAGGCCAGTTAAAAATTTCCCAATCTAATAACTGTCCTCTTGCACCTACTGCAATGTTTCCTGTTCCGATTCCACCAAGAAGGAATTTTGCCACGTTTGCATCTCCCTGATAAGAAATCTCTCCGCCTGTTTCAAACAGCTCAACCTTGGAATGTAATAAATCTTTGTTCATGTCATTAGCCTCCTGTTATATTATTTATTATCCTTTCACTCCTACATGGGTCATACTCTTGACAATCCATTTCTGTCCAATCAGAAATACAATAAGAACTGGCAGAATAGCAAGAACTACTGCTGCAAATACTACATTGTCTCCTGTTGAGAACGGCTGTTTTATTGACAAAATTCCGACTGGAAGTGTAAGTTTCTCCGTATCATTGATCATAATAAATGTTGTAAAATAATCGTTCCAAGAATATGTAAACACAATAATTGCTAACGATGCCAATGTTGATTTCGCCATTGGCAGCATAATTGAAATAAATGTTCTGATTGGTCCTGCGCCATCAATTGCAGCTGCTTCATTCAATTCTTTAGGAACTCCCATAAAGAACTGTCTCATCATAAAGACTCCAAATGCACCTGCCAGACCGGGACAACTTGCACCGAAAATTGATGGAAGCGTAACTGCCCAGGATGTGTTAATCACTCCTAGCATCGTCATGATCTTGTACAGTGCTACAATCGTAACCTGAACTGGAACCATCATTGCAACCATCAGCAATGCAAACATAATATTTTTTCCTGGAAAATCAAACTTTGCATATGCATATCCTGCAATAGCACCATGCAGACTCATGCCAAGTGTAATAATCACACTTATTTTTAAGCTGTTCTTCATAAATACAAAAAACGGAATAGTATTTGAAAATAATTTTTTAAAATATCCTAATCTCATTTCTGTAAAAAATGGAGGCAGCCATTTAGGTGGTAATGAAATTGCTTCACTATATGTTCTGAATGATGCTGAAAGCACCCAAAGAAATGGTGCAATCATCAAAAATGCTATACCAAACATGATAATAGTCAGCAGGATATGGCTTACTTTTATTGTTTTCCCAAATAAATGTATTTTCTTATTCATAATGCACCCACCACCTGCTTCCTACAAATTGAAATACCGTTACAATACCAATAAGAATCAGAAGCATAATTGATAGTGCCGACGCTGTTCCATAATCAAACGATGTAAATCCCTTTTCAGCAATCAACATAACCAAGCTTCTTGATGAATCTCCCGGTCCTCCGTTCGTCAATACATAAATAGATTCATATATTCTCAGTGCGCCTGTTACATTCATAACAAGAACAAAAAATATCTGTGGTGATGCTACTGGAATAATTATCTTAAAAAAGCGCTGTACTACATTCGCGCCATCAATGCTGGCAGCCTCCAAAAGTCCCTGGTCTACATTCTGTAGTCCTGCTAATATCAAAAGCATTGACATGCCAGAGTTTTTCCAGGTATCCAGAATCAAAACAGACAGTTTAGAATAAGCCTGATCATTCAACCATCCAATTTTAGCGATTCCAAGTTGTCCCAGATAATAGTTGATAACCCCTGCGTCCGTCTGAAAAAAGGCTTGCCAGATAATTGCCACAAACGTTAGTGCCACTAATGATGGAAAGAAATAAATAGATCTAAAAAATACCGTTATTTCTTTTGGCAGAATATTATCAACCAGCACAGCCAAAATAAGTCCTATTGCTGTATTTCCCAATGAACAACATATGGTGTACCATAAAGTATTTTTCAGAGCAGTTAAAGATCTGACATCTGTAAATATTTTTTTATAATTTTCCATCCCTACAAAAGTACTGGCACCTGTAAACACATTGTATTTGTGAAACGAAATTACAATTACCCATATAATTGGAATGAGTACAAAGCACATAAAGCCAATAAATGATGGAAGTGTAAAAAGATACGCTGCTTTTAACTCTTTTTTATCCCATTTATGTCTGTTTTTCTTCTTATTCACCGATTTTTTCCTCCTTTACGGATAAAACGGTCTTACAGTATGCCAGGAGGATAAATCCCTCCTGGCCATATCTTTTACTGAATTGCGCTCTCAATCTGAGCCTGCGCTTCATCCATTGCTGCCTGAGGTTCTTTCGCTCCAGAGAACACCTCCTCCAACTCACGTAAGAAAGTCTGCTCAAGATCTCCGAAATAACTTGGAGCCGCAATTGGATCTGCAATTGTAACTGCTTTCCAGATTCCCATAATATTATCAGGGCATGTTCCCATAATATCTGTAGATGTTGCCAATGCTTCTGTTGGCGGTACCTGCTGGCCACCTGCTGCAACAGCTGTTAATGTTTCATCAGATACCATTTCTTTTAACAGCTCAATTGCAAGATCCTGATGCTCTGTTGTGGAACCAATGCACCATGCAGATCCTCCATATACAGAACCGTCTTTCTCTTTTACCGGCCACTGAACGCAATCAAAATCATCATTTGTTAATCCTGCATCCTGCCAGGTATTTAATACCCAACGACCAGCACCAACCATAGCAACCTGATTATTTGCAAACATGGAGTATCCGTCTGAGCTGATTGGTTCTGGACAAATACCATCTTTATACATACCATTTAAGAAATCTACTGCTTCCACAATACCTTCACTGTTAACAGTAGGTGTCTCGCCATCCTCACCAACTAATGCTGCATTGTTAGTTGACCACCACGGTGTAAGCTGGAAATAAGTGCATGGGAAACAAAATCCGTAAACACCATCCTTGGTAAGCTTCTCAGCAGTTTCTCTGAACTGATCCCATGTCCATCCATCCTGTGGATACTCTAAACCAGCATCATCAAACATATGCTTATTATAATAAACTACCATTGTCTGAGTTCCGTTCGGGAGACCATACAGAGAATCATTTACAGTAAAACCTTCAAGTAAAGATGGTGCATACTGATCTTTCTTAGCCGTAAGTTCTTCATCATCTGTAATAATGTCATCAAGTGGTACCAGTAAATCATTACTTACAGCCATATTAACAGCTTCCAGACCAAGGCTGATTACATCCGGAGCTTCTCCTGAAGTACACATGGTAATCCACTTCTGAATAAAGTCTGACCATGACTCAACCGGTACACAAGTCTGTTCCACCTTTACATTTGGATTTTCCTCATTAAAACGAGCAATGGCATCATTTGCAATCTTTTCCTCATCAGTATTTCCCCAGTTTAATACTCTAAGAGTCACTTCATCTTCTGCATGAACAATAGTAGCTGCTGACATAGACATTGTTGCTATAAGACTTAATGCAATCGCTTTTTTCATCATTTTTCTCATTCTAAAACCTCCATACCTTAACGTGGAAAGGTTTCCACATTTGTGTTTTAAAAAGAATTTCCTTTCAGAAATCCTTAGCTCCAATACATTATTTGATACGAGTTACCTAGATGTGCGCTCATCCTTTATGGTTACGAGTATATACTCTGCTCTTATTTTTGTCAATAGTTTTATATGGAATCCGTTCCATTTTTATATTTTTTATTTATTTTGCACAAATTCAATTAGGATAAATTGTAACACTTTCTTCCACGTTTTATTCTTTATCATCTGTCGTATCTCCCAGAAGTAACGTAGGCTCATAAAACACTTTTTTATTATGATACTTTTTCCCCTGTATCATATTAAGCAAAATATTAACTGCACGTTTTGCCAGCTCCTCAATAGGCTGCTGTACAACAGTCAGGTTCATAACTCCAACTTTCGCTACATAAGTTCCATCATAAGCTACTACCTTTACATCTCTTGGAACTTTTTTCTTGCGTTTTAATAGCTGTCTTATACATGCAATTGCTACCATATCCACTGCAAAAATCCCATCAATATCCGGATACTTATCCATAAGCATATCTGCCATTACATCATACTGTCCATAATCAAAATCATTCCAGTCCATTTCATGGGAATAAACAGTCACACCACGTTTTTTCATGTATCGCTCAAACTCATAATGCCTTTCATGTGACGGAGAATCAACTACTCGAGCGCCTTGAATCTGTAACACACAACGACAATTATTTCTAACCAATTCCTCTGCCGCCAATTTTCCGCCAATCTTATGATTTGTTGAAACAACAGGAATATTTTCACCCAAAAAACGATCCAACGCAACAATGGGTCCCTGCACACCTTGATATTCCTCAAAATCCAGCATATGGCTTCCTGCTATGATCCCATCCACAATATGTCTGTTCAACATATTAATGTATTCTTTTTCGTAGTTCTGCTCACTGTAGGTACTACAGATCATTGTCTTATATCCCTTTTTCATTAGTTCTGCTTCAGCATATAAAACTACCTCTGCAAAAAACGGATGTGATATTTTGGGAATAATAATTGCGACAATTCCACTTTTCTTACTTAACAAATTTCTTGCAAGTTCATTTGGAATATAATTTAATTCTTTCATTGCGGTCTCTACTTTAATTCGTGTCTCATCCGATACATACCCTGTAGAATTTAAAACCCTCGATACCGTACCAACACCAACTCCAGCCTTCTGTGCTACTTCTTTTATACTAGCCAAACAATCGCCTCCTTCACTTTCATACAAACTATTTTTCTTCCTGTTATTATGTTGTATTTCTTATTGTATGTAGCAACAGTATATCATTTGCCATTTTACATTACAATCTTTTTTGGATGTTTTTTACAAAATTAAAGTCTTAAAATTCATTTTATGCAATAATTTACACAGTTTATTTCAATTAATTTTTATCAAAATGAAAATTGGATAAAAAATTGAACATCGAGAAAGTCACAAACAATCGAGGCTGTCCGTTCACACTCCTGACAGCCTCGATCAATATACATTTTTATATCTTATATTTCAAAATTTATACTCTTCAATCATACATTCATGTAATTTTGTTTTCTTATTGTAATTCACTCCAACCAGAAGTGCATTTCCAGCATATTCTTCCAGACTTCTGCAATATTCTTTTCTTTTAATCTGGCTGATTGCCCCATCTGCACTCTTGTCCCATTTCAGCTCTACCACAAGTGCCGGTTTATCCTGAAATTTCTTGCGTGGAATAAATACAATATCCGCAAATCCCTTTCCGCCAGCCAATTCCCTGTGCATTGTATAAAAATTCCTTGCAGCATATAAAGCAAGAGAAATCGTATAACTCAGGGCGTTTTCATCATTATACTGAATATGAGACGTTTCAAAATGAGCCAGTTGTATTCCTTCCGCAACCTGTTGTGGCCGTCTCTGCCAGATTGCATTTAACGTGTCAGCAGATTGCTTCAGCGCAATTGATACCTCGCCCCAGTCCGATGCAGCTACACTGTTAACATACTCATTTCGCACTTCATTATTCGGAATCTTCACCACCTTATTCTCCGAATCATAAGCCAGATACCCCAGATGAATCAACAATGTCAATACATCATCCTCTGTTCGGAAGGTTGTCATATCGTTGGTAAAGCTTCCCGTATTAACCGGAATCCTTTCCCCTGCAATCATGCTCAAAACATCATCCTTCAGGCCATCAAAATTCATATCAATATAAACCTGCAGGGCCTCGAATGTTTCCGTCTGATTCCAGTAATTCTCTATTTTTCCGAAGAGCATACTGTTTACAACAGAACGCGGACTATAAACAGATGCCGCCATAGAAAATGAATATCCATCATACCAGGCTTTTACTTCTTCCATATCCATCCTGTATTTATGGCACAGATATTCCACTTCCACCTCAGTAAAACCCACATACGGTGCAAGAGGGCCTGGATTTATCATGGAAAATTCATCAAACATATTTAATGCAGAATGGGTTCCATATTTCTTTATTGGCAAAATACCCGTCATATACGCTAAGTGAATACATGCCTTATCCTTCAGCAAGTCTCTCAGGAAATCCAGGTATTTCTCCTGTGCTTCCTTATTCTGCCTGAACTCCCTGAAAATACAGTCCCACTCATCTATAATAACAACAAATGGACACTTCTCAGTCTCATAAATATCCTGCATGGATTCCACCAGATCCGTATCGTCAAAATAATCCACATCCGGATATTCTCGCTTCAGATCCCGCAAAACAAGTTTTTTTACCCGGTCAACCAATGCTTCAACACTATCGCTTCTACTCAGAAACTCCTGCATATTCAAAAAAATGGTATTATACTTATTTCTGTACTTTTCAAAATCAAGACTCTCGGATATTTCAAATTTGGAAAATATTTCTCTGGAATCACAGCCTCTGCTGTAATATGCCGTAAGCATATTCGCAGCCATGGATTTTCCAAACCTCCGCGGGCGGCTGACGCAGACATATCCCTGCACTGTATTCATTACCCGATTCGTGTATCCGACCAAACCAGTTTTATCTACGTAGATTTCAGAATTTACGCTTTTTTCAAAGCTCTCCATTCCCGGATTCAGATATCTGCCCATGGTTACCTCCTGTGTCCTTATCCGTTTCCATATTCTTATAGCGTAAGTATATAACATTTTTTTGCTTTTGACTACCTTAGAGCCTGTTTGAAAAGGATTTTCGCAAGATGTGCGCCACACTTTGATCTCCATTCTCTTTTTAGAATGTGTTTGAAAAAGGGTTCGTCTATAAACTTCATTTCGCAAAGTTTAATTACACCATCTTTTCTGATATCTTGTTGCCGTAAACATTAAAACAATATTACAATTATTCTTTCACACTATTCTTGCCAACCGGCGACAGCACTATTAAAGAAGCCAAAAATACAGGCGGTACTCACCTTTCCTGAATACCAGCCTGCATTTTCCGAGGTTTTTTCAAAATTTTATAGCAATTTCTATCTTCAGCTTAATTTATTAACCGCTTCTGCCAGTTTCAGATACTCCTGGTAATGTTTCTTATACCAGTCTTTCTTCTCAGAATCCGGTTTGTAAATCTTAATACATTTCGCAGCCATATGTTCTGCTGCCACTTCCAATGTCTCGTAAATTCCAGCTCCCACAGCAGCATACATAGCGGCTCCCTGTGCACATGTCTGGTCACTGTCCAGAATGTGTATCTCACGTCCGCTTAGGTCAGACAACATCTGCATAACATAAGGTGATTTCTTAGAAATTCCACCTACCGCGATCATCTTTTCAATATCAATTTCCTGTTTCTCGAAGCCCTCAATCAGACGGTACAGACCACATACAGCTCCAAACACAAGACTGCGGTAGAGATACGGCGCATCCATTCCCAGCGATAATCCGGAAATGGCAGATCTCTGGAAATCGTCTGTATTTGGATAACGGCGTCCATTAAACCAGTCCAGTGCAATTGGGAATGGCTCTTCCGGAAGTTCTTCCGCCTTCTTCTGCAGCATAACCAAAATCCGATCTTCGACTTTTTTGTATAGTTCATCTGAAATACCAGAATTCTCATCAGCTGCAAGTTCTGTCAGCGGCCACTCCAACAGCCTCTTAAACCATGCAAATATATCTCCAAAAGCCGCCTGTCCGGTCTCCACGCCTACGTATCCAGGCAAAATGGAATTCTCAGCCTGTCCACAGTACGCCTGAATATCTTTTCCCTTCAGGTTCTCCGGCTTCTCCACGAACATATCCACACAAGAAGTTCCCATCGTACATACAAAAGTCTTCTTCTGAATACCAGCACCCACAGCGCCTGCATGAGCATCAAAAGAGCTTCCTGAAATCACAGTACTCTCTTTTAATCCCAGTTTCTTAGCCCATTCCGGACAAAGAGTTCCAACCTTCACAGTAGACGGCTGCGGTGCATTTCCATACCGCTCGCGAACCTGTACCAGATACGGATCCAGCTGTTCCAGAACAGAAGCTGCCGGCAGACCGTTCCACTCGCTGTGCCACAAAGCCTTATGACCAGCTGCACACGCACTGTGATAAATTTTCTCCGGTCTTGTTTCCCCGCAAAGAATACCAGTCATCCAGTCACAATGCTCCTCCCAGGTATAAGCTGCCTGGCGGATTGCTTCATCATGTCTCACTGCATAAAGGATTTTTGCCCAGTACCATTCCGCACTGTAATCTCCCTGGTATTTGGTATAGTCATTCTCACTGTTGTTCCTGAATAACTTGTTTATCTCGTCCGCCTCAGCAGCTGCAGCGTGATCCTTCCAGAGGAAAAACATGGCGTTTTCATTCTCTGCAAACTCATCAAGCAGCGCCAGCGGAGTTCCATTTTTATCTACCGGAACCGGAGTGGAACCAGTAGTGTCCACTCCAATTCCAATCACATGATCTTTCTGCTCTTCGGTAAGCTCTGCCAGTGCTGTCGTAATGCATTTTTCCAAAGATTCCAGATAATCTAATGGATGCTGGCGGAAAATGCTGTACTCCGGATGCTGATAGAGTCCAGCTTTCCAACGTGGATAACAGGCAACACCCTGTCCAACATTTTCCCCAGTCTCTGTATTTACAATAAGCGCACGAACAGAATCACTTCCGAAGTCAACTCCAATTACATAACTTTCTGCCATTTGCTTAACCGTTTCTTTCCTGTAATTATTTTCTGGAAATTGCTTTCTTTGCTTTCTCAGCAATATTCTCAGGGGTTAATCCGTAATGTTTCAGCAGCTCTGCCGGAGAAGCGGAATGTCCAAATGTATCCTGAACTCCAACAAACTCAGTCGGAACACTCTTGTTCTGAACCAGAACTTCTGCAACAGCTGCTCCAAGTCCGCCGATCACATTGTGCTCTTCTGCTGTAACAATTGCACCGGTCTCTTCTGCTGCTTTGAGAATGATATCACGGTCAATCGGTTTAATTGTATGCATATCAATAACTCTTGCACTGATTCCCTCAGCCTCCAAAAGTTTCTGTGCTTTCAGAGCTTCCTGAACCATAAGGCCACATGCAATGATTGTAACGTCTTTACCATCTTTCAGCTGTACGCCTTTGCCAATCTCAAATGAGTAATTCTCAATTGTATCAGTTACACACTCAACTGCCGGACGCCCTGTACGGAAATAGCATGGCCCCTGGAAATCAAGCATAGCCTTTGTTGCAAGACGAGTCTCATTTGCGTCACATGGAACAATTACAGTCATTCCCGGAATTGTACGCATAAGGCTGATGTCCTCAAGAGCCTGATGGGTTGCACCATCCTCACCAACTGTAAGGCCAGCGTGGCTTCCTACTACCTTTACATTTAATCCTGGATAGCAGACATTGTTTCTTACCTGGTCATAAACACGGCCTGCTGCAAAAATAGCGAATGTATGTACCAGAGCAGTTGCTCCACATGTTGCAAAACCAGCTGCTACATCTACCATGTTTGCCTCAGCAATACCGATGTTGTAAAAACGTTCCGGATATTTCTCTGAAAAATAAAGTGTCATGGTGCATTTCTTTAAGTCTGCGTCAAATACATAGATGTTCTCATCTGCACCAAATTCAGCTAATGCACGTCCATATGCTACTCTTGTTGAAATATTCTCTCCCATTTTATCAGTCCTCCAGTTCCGCAAGTCTAGCATCCAATTCAGCAAAACATGCCGGCCACTGTTCCGGTTTTGGCTGTCCGCCGTGGAAGTCAACATTATTTTCAAATAAGGAAACGCCTTTGCCTTTAATAGTATGTGCTACGATTGCAGTAGGTTTTCCGGTTACTACAGAAGCAAGCTCTACAGCGTCTGCGATCTGCTCTACATCATGTCCGTCGATTTCGATCACATTCCAGCCAAATGCTTTGAATTTGTCACCGATCGGGTATGGAGACATAACTTCTTCCAGAGAGCCATCCAGCTGAAGATTGTTATTATCTACAAATGCGATCAGATTATCAGCTTTATAGAAGCCTGCACACATAGCAGCTTCCCAAACCTGGCCTTCCTGAATTTCACCATCTCCCATGATACAGAATACACGGTTTCCAGTCTTATTTGCCTTTGCATACATAGCCATTCCAAGAGCCGTGGAAAGTCCCTGTCCAAGAGAACCCGCAGACATATCAACACCTGGCACATGAATCTCTACATGTCCGGAAAGATCACTGTCCAGTTTACGGAATGTAGAAAGATGTTCTACCGGGAAAAATCCCTTGAGAGCTAATGTTGCATACATTGCCGGTGAGCAGTGTCCTTTGGAAAGAACAAGTCTGTCACGGTCTGGCTTGTCCGGGTTTGCCGGATCTACATTCATTTTGTCGAAATACAGTACTGACATAATATCACAGATGGAGAAAGATCCTCCAATATGTCCGGAACCTGCAGTCTGGATTGTCTGCAAAGCTGTTTTACGAATTTTTGCAGCCCATAACTCCAACTCTTTTTTCTTCTTGCTGTCCATTTGTTTAGTCTCCTTTTTGAATTTATATGATTATTTTGCTGCGTTCTGTTTTTTCTGTTTCACCATATCAACATAAACTGCTGCGATGATGATAATTCCCTTTAATACAAACTGCCAATAAGAGTTGACATGCATTAAGTTTAATCCATTTGAAATAAGTCCGATGATCAGAACACCGATCAGAAGTCCACCTACAGAACCGGTACCACCGAAGAAAGAGGTTCCACCAAGTACTGCTGCTGCAATCGCATCTGTCTCATAACCTTCGCCTGTGGATGGCTGTCCGGAAGCAAGACGGGAAGCAAGAACTACACCGCAGAAGCCAGCAAGCGCACCACTGATTGTCCATACAAGAATTTTAATCTTCTTTACATTAATACCGGAGAAACGAGCGGATACTTCGTTTCCACCAACTGCATAGATATGACGTCCTGTCTGGGTTTTATTAAGGAAGAAATAGTCCAGGATCAGGAAAATGATCATATATACAACTGGAAGCGGAACTGGTCCAAGAGAACCCTGTCCGATTTTTGCGAAACCATCGTTACCATAAGCTGTTACAGGAGATCCGTTTGCTACCAGATAAGCAGTACCACGACAGAAGGACTGCATTGCCAGTGTTACAACGAATGGATGGATTCCTGTGTAAGCAACAATTACACCATTCAGTAAACCGATTACAACACCAATCAGAATACCCATAAGAACAGCAAGCTGTACCGGGAATCCCCACCACTGGAAAGCTGCAACGGTCATAACACCACTCAACGCTGCAAGTGCACCACCGGTCAGGTCGATACCAGCAAGGATGATTGCCATCTGAACACCGATTGCAAGGAAGCAGTTTGTTGCACATGTTCTTAACAGGTTAAGAATGTTTTTCTGTGTCAAAAAGTTATTTCCAAAGATGGAAAAGATTACGCAAAGAATTGCTAAGCCTAATAAGATTCCCCAGTTCTGGGAAAAATAGTTTTTTACAGCCCGGCCTACGTAGCTCTGTGATTTTTTATTATTCATTGTTGGATACCCCCATAGCGTACTTCAAAATCCGTTCCTGATCATACTCATCGTGACTTAACTCACCCATGATGTGACCTTCTCTCATGATCATCATTCGGTCACTCATGTTCATTACTTCAGGCATCTCTGAAGAAATCAGAATGATTGCCAGTCCCTGTTTCGCCAGGTTGTTGATGATGGTATAAATCTCTGCTTTTGCACCGACATCAATTCCTCGAGTCGGCTCATCCAGGATCAGAATCTTCGGATCAGTAGCCAGCCATTTCGCCAGCAGTACTTTCTGCTGATTTCCACCTGAAAGAGTAGAACAGTTTACAAGAGATGAAGGAGTCTTAATGTGAAGTTTCTCGATTCCGTCCTCTGTGATCTCATCTTCTTTTCGGGTATTTACTACCAAATTCTTAATGAAACGATCCAGTACAGCAAGTGTAGTATTGAACTTGATGGTATTGTTTAACAAAAGACCTTCTGTCTTTCTACTCTCTGGAACAAGGGCAATACCATGTTTCTGCATGTACGCCGGATCATGTTTCTTTGTTTTTTCTCCGTTCAGATAAATCTCTCCGGAATCCATAGGATCAAGTCCCATGATTGCTTTCATAAGCTCAGATCTTCCGGCCCCTACCAGTCCGTAGAAACCAAGTATCTCTCCGCTTCTTACCTGGAAGCTGCAGTCAATTGCTCTTTTTCCTGCATTAATGTTCTTAACTTCCATCATGATGTCGCCTGGTTTATTATAAGTACGAACATAGTAGTTACCCAGGTCCCGACCTACCATCAGGGAAATCAGCTCACTCTCTGAACATTCAGCTGACTGACGTTCTCCCATAAATTCTCCATCTCGCATAATGGTAACTGCATCACAAAGCTGGAATACCTCTGCCATCTTATGTGTGATGAAGATAATGCCCATTCCCTGTTTCTTAAGGTCTCGTACTGTATCAAACAACACATCTACCTCTTTTTCAGAAAGAGAAGATGTCGGTTCATCCAAAATTAAAATCTTCGCATTCAGTGAAAATGATTTTGCAATTTCCACCATCTGCTGCTGTCCAATAGAAAGTCTTCCTACAAATTCATTTGGGTCTACATCAAGACCAACTCTCTCAAGAAATGGTCTTGCGGCTTCTGCCATTTTATCTTTACTTACCATACCAAAAGAGTTCTTCATCTCTCTTCCAAGAAAGATGTTCTCTGCAATTGTAAGATATGGCTCCAGCGCAAGTTCCTGATGGATAAATGCAACTCCCAGAGCCTGAGATTCATGAATTGAATGGATTGCTACTTTTTTTCCTTCAATATAAATGTCTCCTGAATCAGCCGGAAAAACACCGCCCAGAACATTCATCAGTGTGGATTTACCGGCTCCGTTCTCACCCATAAATCCCATAACCTCTCCGGCGTGAACTGTGATTGCTGCATTGTTCAACGCTTTAACACCGGGGAAAGTTTTTACTATGTTTTCCATACGTAAAAGTTCTTTTTGCATATTTGTGCTCCTCTGAAAAACTGCCAGAGATTTCACTCTCTGGCAGCCAGTTTTCATTCCTGTCTTCCGATATTTCGAGACAATAACGGATTATGGATTACTGCCAATCTGTTACATCGAAATCAGCAATATTGTCTTTGTTGATCAGAACTACGTCTACAGTCTGGTCATGCTCTACTTCTTTGCCATCCAGAGTATCAATTGCTGCGTCAAGAGCTTTCTGTCCGATTACAGATGGCTGCTGAGCTGCAGATGCTGTAGCAGAACCGTCAGCAACATATCCCATGAAGTCCGGGTTACCATCAACACCATAAATCAGGATGTCATCTTTGCCTGCTGCCTGAGCGGCCTGTACACATCCAAGAGCGCCCATATCATTGATGCAGAAGAATGCTGCAAGGTCATCATCAGCTGTTAAAACATCCTCTGCTGCTGTCATTGTCTTAGCTGTGTCACCTTCTGTATCTGTTGTAGATACGATTTCGAAGTAATCACCAACTGTATCAAGGAAGCCCTGCTCACGCTGTACACAAGCTGTTCCGGATGGCTGATCCATAACTGCGATCTTGGAACCCTCGTCCAGTTTGCTCATCATATCGTTTGCACACTCAACACCTGCTTTGTAGTTATCGGAAGCGATAATACTAACAACTTTGTCGGATGCATCAACTGCTGTGTCTACGTTGATAACCGGGATTCCAGCATCTTCGCAAGCCTGAAGAGCCTCTGTTACTGCTGTACAATCCATAGGAGCAAGGATGATCGCATCAACTTCCTGAGCGATTAAGTCGTTTACGTAGTTGTTCATGGTTGCCTGATCGCTGTTTGCATCAACTGTTACAAGCTGGGAATCAACGTCCATTCCTTTTGCTTCCATCTCTTCTTTGATACCGCCAAGCATTGCGGTCCAGAATGGGTTGTTCATTGTGGTCGGTACATATGCGATTGTGTAGTCGTTTCCAGCTGCATCATCAGATGCATCGTCTGCAAATACAGTTGCGCTTCCCATTGTTGTCATTGCCATTGCCAGTACCATTGCTAATGCGAGATTTCTTTTTTTCATTTCGATTCTTCTCCTTTTTTTACGTTTCTGCTCATTTATTTTATCTTCTGATTATAACTTTTCGAAAAGATGTTCATGGACTCCGGATTCCATTAGCAGGTTCCCATATTTTGTTATAATCAGATGATCAGTACATGTTTCATTGCCTGATTTCAGGCTGGTTTCCACCGCGCACCCTTAGCGCTTCGGATCAGATCAAATATATTATCTCTTCTGCAGAGATTATCAAATGTATAGTAAAATCCACCCAACAGGAAAGAATCCTGACTGATTTTTGAATATCTTATAGAAGCATTTTCTTCCACAAATGCAGGTACAAAATTTCGAATAGCCTCCCGGATTTTGTTTACAAAATCTTTTGTATCCGGATAATCAGGTCCAATAATGATACAATCTGGATTGATCAGATAGATAATATTGGCAATTCCATATCCCAGCATCCAGGCTACTTTATGTACTGCCCATGTGGCCAGTGCATCCCCTTTCCGGTATGCATCAAATACTTCCAGATATGTACTTTTCTCATTTAAAATAGTGTCTGGAAATTCGAATAACCTTTCTTTCACATATCGTGCCGCGCTTTCTGAACCTGCACAATATTCAAAGGTTCCTTTATTTCCCCTTGCCTGGTTATAATTGATTCCCATGTAACCACCTTCACCGGCAAGCCCCAAATGACCATTCATAATATTCCCATTTACAACACATCCAGTACCAATACCAAATCCTCTGGATCGAACCACTACCAGACTTCCCCGCTCCTGACCTTTGATTTCCTCTGCACATCTCCATTCTGCGTAAGCGGAAAGTTTGGCGTCATGCTTGATCATAACCTTTCTGCCAAGTGCTTTTTCAAGTTCAGCTTTCACATTGATCTGGCTTAGCTCTTCGAATTCGGAAACCATGAAGATTTCTTCATTCTTCTCCGGTCTGTTGATAAACAGTCCAGGCACTGCCAGACAGATTCCAAGGATACGGTTATTTCCATATTTATTTGCCATTTTCACCGCATCGGCTTTCAGGTTTTCAACAATTTCCCGGAAGCCATTCTCTTTTTGAAAATTGCAGCAGCTGTGTTTAATCATATTGCCGCTAAGATCAAAAATCGCCAACTGGTAATCCTTACGAGTAATTCCTATGGACATTGTATAAATGTCATCCAGTTTCAAATTAAGCTTCTCGCCTCTTCGTCCAGCGGCAGTCTCACCATTTACTTCAACAATCCCCATTTCAAAAAACTCATTGATGATATTGGTGATCGTTGCTTTCTGCAGGTTTAACTCTACGGCTAACTCTGCTCTGGTCATCATGCCTTTCTCCTGAAGAGTTTTAAAAACAAGGATCCGATTGTTCTTCTGCATCTCCATGCTATTCATTCCACGTCTCATTGCTGTCCCTACCTTTTGTGTTTTTTTATTAAACTTAAGACCGATGTGTTCGAATCATTAACATTCTGTAGTGTTCATTTCTCGTCTCCTTGCATTAATTATATTAACGCAAATCCCCCTAGTAGTCAATCATTTTGTGTTAAATTAATGAACAAATTTCGTGTATTAAGTTTGTGCATGTTTTATATTTTTCTATTTTTGTCGTGTAGAGTTCATTTGTTGAACATTATGTAATAATAAAGGTTCCTATTTCCGTTCATTTGGTTATAAACTTGTGTTCATAGGAAATCTTTTGTATGTTCATCATTTGAATTTTAATCTGATTGGTTCTATTATACGGCAGAAAGAAAATATGAGCAACGAATAACAAAAATTAAAGTAATCCATACCGCACAAAAGGCAATGAACCATTTCTGGTTCATTGCCTTTTACTTTACCTACACTGTAATTGCAAATAATAACAATAAAATTTATTCTCCTTCTCCTCAAAAGGAGCCATAATGCTCCACCTCAATTTGACCTCTACAGCCGTAACCCTTTAATATCTTTAATCCGTGATAAGATCGTATTGCAGCTACAGCTGATAATGCCGGGCAGTGTATCAATGACGTTGTGCAGGAAGTGCTCCATTTCATCACTTGATGAAGCAACAGCATGTACATGCAATTTGTCTCTTCCTGTGACACGGTAAATCTGTGTGACTGTATCATCTTTGTATAAGATATCCGTCACCTGTGACAAATGATCTGGTTTTATTTCAATTTCAAAATAACTGGATACAGCACCACTGATTTTTTGAGGATTTATTATTGTTGTATATTCTTCAATTATCCCCTTTTTCTCCATAGCCTGAATCCGGGCTTTTACTGCCACTCTGGAAATGCCGGTTTCTTCACCGATATCCGAGTAGGAGATACGTGCATTTTCTATAAGTAACTGGATAATCTTCTGATCCAGTTCATCTAAATTATCCAGGTACATAAGTGCCCTCCTGTAAAATAATATCCGTCAGCTTTATTCGATTTCCCAACCAGCTTTACGGCACAATCTCAAGCCAGTAGCCATCTGGATCTACGATGAAATAAATTCCCATTGCTTCATTTTCGAAGCAAATGCACCCCATCTCTTTGTGCTTCTTGTGCGCTGCCTCGTAATCCTCTGCCTGGAATGCCAGATGGAATTCGCATTCACCCAGATTATATGGCT